>RCUF01000053.1_pt1 | contig 91207 bp, 83 predicted proteins | sample 2166311 | NCBI WGS metagenome assembly RCUF01 (sample SAMN09932608, study PRJNA488358) | compost metagenome | feature: garden; material: soil; isolation source: compost soil in 4-hydroxybenzonitrile-enriched culture | place: Germany: Experimental Botanical Garden Goettingen | collected 2016-01-27 | reverse complement strand
GTCGCTGGAACCCGAAAATGGATCGTTATATCTTCACTGAAAGAAACGGTATTTACATCATTGACTTGCAAAAGACAGTGAAAAAGGTTGAGGAAGCTTACAACTTCGTAAAAAGCATTGCAGCTGAGAATGGTACAATTCTGTTCGTAGGCACTAAGAAACAAGCACAAGATTCCGTTAAAGAAGAAGCAGCACGCGCTGGTCAATTCTACATTAACCAACGTTGGTTGGGTGGTACGCTGACTAACTTCCAAACGATTCAAAAACGTATTGACCGTTTGAAACAACTGGAAGCTTGGGAAGAAGACGGTACATTCGCAGTTCTTCCTAAAAAAGAAGTTATCATTCTTCGCAAAGAAAAAGATCGTCTTGAAAAATTCTTGGGCGGTATCAAAAACATGAAGGGCCTTCCAAGTGCTCTGTTCATCATTGATCCACGCAAAGAACGTATCGCGGTTGCTGAAGCTCGCAAATTGGGTATCCCAATCGTAGGTATCGTTGATACAAACTGCGATCCAGACGAAATCGACTATGTTATCCCAGGTAATGACGACGCAATCCGCGCTGTTAAATTGCTGACAGGTAAAATGGCTGATGCAGTTATGGAAGCAAACCAAGGCGAAGAAACTACAGCATAATATTTCCATTAGGAAATACCTATATGAATTAAATGAAAAGGGTGGTTGGCAGGTGTATAACCTCTCACTACCCTTTTTTTAAGGAATAAAGCACGGTATACCACTGAAAATCAAATTTGGAGGGAAATAATATGGCAGTTAATGCTAGCGCAGTAAAAGAGCTTCGTGAAAAAACAGGCGCAGGAATGCTGGATTGTAAAAAAGCGCTTGAAGAAGCAAACGGTGATTTGACAAAAGCGGTTGAAGTTCTGCGCGAAAAAGGACTTGCAGCTGCAGCCAACAAAGCAGGTCGTATTGCTACTGAAGGTGTTGTTGAATCCTACATTCATGCTGGCGGCCGTATCGGCGTACTGGTAGAAGTAAACTGCGAAACAGACTTCGTAGCTAAAACAGACCAGTTCAGAGATTTTGTACGCGACATTGCAATGCATATCGCTGCATCGAACCCTCGTTATGTTCGTCGTGAAGAAGTGCCACAGGAAGAGATCGAAAAAGAAAAAGAAATCCTGAAAGCACAAGCTCTGAACGAAGGTAAACCAGAGAAAATCGTTGAAAAAATGGTTGAAGGCCGCATTGGTAAGTTCTATGAGGAGTTCTGCTTGTTGGAGCAATCTTTCATCAAAGATCCAGACAAAACAATCTCCACGCTTATCAACGAAAAAATCAGTACAATTGGCGAAAACATCTCTCTGCGTCGCTTTGTTCGTTTTGAACTGGGTGAAGGTCTGGAGAAAAAAGAAGATAACTTCTACGAAGAAGTTATGTCTCAAGTGAAACAATAATTACCAACGAACGGTAATTGCATATGGAAAAAACGGAAATGGAACACATCAGTGTTCCTTTTCTTGCAACAGGACACCTATCCTGTTACATAAAGTATAAATGATATTGGAGGGTGATCATTTGGAAAAACCTGTGTTTAAGCGTGTTGTCCTGAAAGTTAGTGGTGAATCGCTGTCAGGTCCTAACGGTTACGGTATTGATGCGGATACGATTGCGTCCATTGCCGAACAAGTCAAAGACGTGGTGGAACTGGGAGTAGAAGTTGCTATCGTGTGTGGTGGCGGTAACATCTGGCGTGGTATTGCTGGAAGTGCCAACGGAATTGACCGGGCCACGGCAGATTACATGGGTATGCTGGCAACAGTGATGAACTCACTGGCCTTACAGGATGCTTTGGAACAGATTGAAGTACCTACTCGTGTACAAACATCCATTGCGATGCAACAGATTGCTGAACCTTATATCCGCCGTAGAGCTATCCGTCATTTGGAAAAAGGTCGGGTTGTTATTTTTGCAGCAGGTACAGGTAATCCGTTCTTCTCGACTGATACTACAGCTGCACTGCGTGCCGCTGAGATTGAAGCGGAAGTGATTCTGATGGCTAAAAATAAAGTGGATGGCGTATATTCTGCTGATCCGTTTAAAGATAGCACAGCCGAGAAATATGAGCAGCTTACGTATTTGGATGTGCTCAACAAAAATCTCGGTGTCATGGATTCTACCGCTTCCTCGTTGTGCATGGATAACAATATTCCGTTGATTGTCTTTGCTATTACAGAGCAAGGTAACATTAAACGTGTCGTGCTGGGTGAGAAAATTGGTACGATCGTCAAAGGGAGTGTAAATTAATGCCACAATCTGTGAAAAAGAGTGCTGAGGAACGCATGCAAAAAGCAATCCAAGCATTGCAACGTGATCTTGCATCTTTGCGTGCAGGACGGGCGACACCAGCTTTACTGGACCGTGTACAGGTAGAGTATTATGGTGCAATGACTCCAGTCAACCAGCTGGCGAATATCAATACACCTGACAGCCGGACCTTGATGATTCAGCCTTGGGACAAATCTTCCTTGGCCGATATCGAGCGCGCTATACAAAAATCCGATTTAGGTTTGACACCTTCGAATGATGGTAACACCATTCGTCTGAGCATTCCTGCTTTGACGGAGGAACGCAGAACTGACTTGGTGAAGTTGACGAAGAAGAACGGTGAAGAAGCGAAGATCGCTATTCGTAACATTCGTCGTGATGCCAATGATGACATCAAAAAATTGGAGAAAAGTGATATTTCCGAGGACGAATCTCGTAAACATCAGGAAGATATCCAGAAAACAACTGATAAGTTTATCGCTGAAGTGGATAAAGTTTTAGCTGCAAAAGAAAAAGAAATTATGGAAGTTTAAAAGATTGGCAGCCCCTCCCTTACGGTGGGGTTTGTCTCTTTTCAAGCCTGAGGCACATTTTCAGAGAATGCTGGAGGAACTGGAATGATCAAACGGGTTCGGTCTTGGTGGAACGGGGAACAAAAACAGCAAACACCGGCCATTTCAAAAGACAATATTCCGCAGCATGTTGCTGTCATCATGGATGGGAACGGCAGATGGGCCAAACGGATTGGAATGCCGCGGATTGTAGGGCACCAAAATGGAATGAAGGCAGTGAAACGCACAGCAATTGCAGCGGATGAACTGGGTATTAAGTATTTGACTTTGTTTGCATTTTCAACTGAAAATTGGACGCGTCCAAAGGACGAAGTTGATTTTCTAATGCGCTTACCGCAGGAATTTCTGGCTATTGAGCTAGATGAGCTGATTGAAAAAAATGTGCAAGTGCGTATGATGGGCAATAAGGAACATTTACCTTCCCATACCGTTGAGGCGCTGACTGAAGCGACTCGACGAACTGAAAATAATACCGGACTTGTTCTTAATTTTGCATTAAATTATGGAAGTCGGTTGGAAATCACAGAATGCATGCAAACATTGGGCCGTCAAATTGCGGATGGGAAGCTTAAAACAGAAGATATAACATCTGAGCTGATCGGTAATACGTTGCTTTCTAGTGGTATGCCAGACCCTGATTTACTGATTCGAACAAGCGGTGAGCTTAGACTTAGTAATTTTATGCTCTGGCAGCTTGCCTACAGTGAGTTGTGGTTTACTGATATTTATTGGCCTGAGTTTAAGAAAGAACACTTATACGAAGCAGTGATCGAATATCAGCAAAGAACACGGCGGTATGGCGGACTGAAGTAAATGGAGGATGAAAGCCGTTGAGACAGAGATTAATTACCGGTATTCTGGCAGGCATATTCTTTTTGGCGATGGTCCTGTGGGGCGGCTTGGCCTACCATTTGCTTATATTGGCGATGGCCCTAATCGGATTTTATGAGTTCGCACGAATGACGCAGGTATCTCCTTTTGGAGGTACAGCAATACTTGGATACGTAAGCATATTAGCTTTTGTATTCCCGTATGAACCTTTTGGTTTGCACTCACCCTTACCCTTTGCCAGTATGCTTTGGCTGGTAATGATAGCTTTTATGATCATCACGGTAGGAACAAAAAATAAAATCCCGATTCAAACGGTAGCTATATTATTTCTTGGTACCGTTTATATAGGGTTTGGATTTTCGTATATTGCGGAATCACGTCATATGGAACATGGACTGTTATGGACATTTTTATTATTGGCTTGTATTTGGGCAAGTGATGCAGGGGCATATTTTGTAGGCAAAATGGCAGGGAAGACGAAATTATGGCCTGCGATCAGTCCGAACAAAACGGTCGAAGGATCCATTGGCGGCATTGTTTTAGCGTTGGTTATAGCTCTTGTATTCGCTGGATTATCGGGTGGACTGCTGCCATGGGGCAAAGCCATCGGCATCGGTTTGTCTTGTGCAGTTGTGGGACAACTGGGCGATTTGGTGCAATCTGCATACAAACGAGTGTACGGCATTAAAGATTCCGGTAATCTGCTGCCAGGGCACGGTGGTATACTAGACCGCTGCGACAGCTGGATTGTCGTTTTTCCATTTGTACATATGCTGATGCTGCTTCCATGAGTCTATTGATTACAGTTTATGCTCAGGCTAATCTCTATGCTGCTCACTCTGCGCTACTAGAAGGTTGGAACCAGTAGCATAGCTGCCTGAATAATAATCAATGAGCTCCTGGATAAAAGTGATTTTCAGGATAGGAAGGTGCATCATGAAAAGAATTACGGTACTTGGTTCAACCGGATCTATTGGAACTCAAACGCTGGATGTAGTGTCCATGCACCCGGATCAGTTTACTGTTGAGGCTTTAGCAGGTGGTTCTAATATAAAGTTACTTGCTGAGCAGGCTCATCTTTATAAACCCAAAAAAGTGTCTGTGGGTACTCGGCAGTTGGCGGATGAAATTCGTCCTTTACTGCCTTCTGGAACGGAACTGTATTGGGGAAATGAAGGACTCGTTGAGCTTGCTGCGAACACAGAGGCGGATATGGTTGTAACGGCTGTAATGGGCAGTGTCGGATTGCACTCCACGCTGGCCGCAATTGAGGCTGGAAAACAGATCGGTTTGGCCAATAAGGAAACACTGGTTACTGCTGGTCATCTGGTCACAGCGCGGGCTCGGGCGAAAGGAGTGCCGTTGCTGCCGATTGACAGTGAGCATTCAGCTATTTTCCAATGCTTGAATGGTGAGCGTATAAAAGATGTGGCACATATTACTCTCACAGCATCAGGGGGTTCTTTTCGAGATTTGACAAGAGAACAGTTGCGTGAAGTTACAGTGGAAGATGCACTCAAGCATCCCAATTGGTCAATGGGGGCTAAAATTACAATTGATTCGGCAACGATGGTAAACAAGGGGCTGGAAGTCATTGAGGCGCATTGGCTATTCGGACTTGATTATGAGCAGATTCATGTGTTGCTTCATCCGGAAAGCATTATTCATTCCTATGTTGAGTTTCAGGATACAAGCATTGTTGCTCAACTTGGGAATCCGGACATGAGAGTACCCATTCAATATGCATTGACTTATCCTGAGCGTATGAAGTCCCCGGCGAAGCCGTTGTCACTGGCTGAAGTGGGCAGACTCCATTTTAAGGAAATGGATTATAATCGTTTTCCTTGTTTAAGGCTTGCCTTCGAATGTGGTAAAATGGGTGGTACAGCACCGACCGCATTTAATGCAGCTAATGAGATTGCTGTTGCCCGTTTCCTGCGTGGAGAAATTTCTTTTCTGCATATTGAAGCTATTATTGAACGTGTGCTGGAGCGGCATGTCAATGTGGCTAATCCTGATCTGTCTGCGATTGAAGCATGTGACGCAGAGACTCGTAGCATAGCTGCGGAATTGTAGGCTAATGTTGGGTTAGAAACGAAATGTGATTCTCTTGTGCGGGATCGGAGAATAATGATAATCTAGGAAGACAAACTCGATCTCATTGAAAGGGGAACGGAAACGATTGGAAACGATTCAAATAGTGTTGATGACGGTGCTCATGTTTTTCGTCATAGTGACAGTGCATGAATGGGGGCATTATTATTTTGCCAAGCGCGCCGGGATTCTGGTACGGGAGTTTGCGATCGGTTTCGGTCCGAAACTGTTTTCTTATAAAAGAAACGAGACGCGATTTACGTTGCGTTTGTTGCCGTTCGGTGGCTTTGCCCGCATGGCGGGAGAGGATCCGGAGGTCAATGAAATTGAGACCGGACAAACGATTGCTGTACGCGTAACGGATGACGTCGTGAAGACCATCTATCTGGACCAACTGGATAATCGCAAGAATGTGGTGCGTGGCGAAGTGTTGGATATTGATCTGGAACAGTCGTTAACTTTAAAATTGGATGTAGATGGCGAAGATCAGCAATACACTGTACACCCGCAAGCGATGATGGTAACCAAAGGTCAATCCATTCAGATTGCACCCAAGGATCGGCAGTATGGGAGTAAAACAGTAGGACAGCGTGCGATGGCTATTTTTGCTGGACCACTGATGAATTTTATTCTTGCCTTTATTTTGTTTGGTCTGCATATTCAGATGGTCGGCATACAAGTGGACAACCCGACTTATGTCCAAATTAGTGAAATTACAGCAGGTATGCCTGCTGCTGAAGCTGATTTGCATAAGGGAGATATCATCGAATCGGTGAATGGAATAGCCATTGGTGCGAATGTTGAAAACATGATCAAACTGATTGCGGATTCTCAAGACAAGCCAATGAAGTGGACGGTTCGTCGTGATAATAAGACCTTTGATCTTACTATTACACCTCGTGCAATGGAAGGACAAAAGGGTGGCAAGGTGGGCATTGTGCCTGAACTTCCAAAACGCCAAGCAGGTGTGGGTGAAACGTTCAAATTTGCCGGGCAATCCATGGTCAGAACGACCGATATTATTTTCCAAGGATTTAGCCAGCTTATTCAACGTTTTTCTATCAATGACCTGGGAGGACCGGTACGTACTTTTGAAGTGACGGGGCAAATTGCCAAGCAGGGGATTGAGCAGTTGACGTATTGGACTGCTATAATGAGTCTTTATCTGGGGATATTTAATTTATTGCCTATTCCGGCGCTGGATGGAAGCAGACTTGTTTTCCTCGGTGTAGAGGCGGTAAGAGGACGTCCTGTTGATCCGAGCAGGGAAGGAATGGTCCATTTCGTTGGTTTTGCTATGCTATTCCTGCTTATGATTGCGGTCACGTATAACGATATTTTACGCTTAATTAATGGTTAATTAGAGACGGGCTTATACAAAAACGGTCTGTATGGGAGGACATGCATTTCTATGTCGAACGATAAACAATTTGTCGAGGAAATTACGCCGCAGAGCGAAGATTTTTCCCGATGGTATATTGATGTTATTAAAAAAGCAGAACTGATGGATTATTCCCCTGTTCGCGGATGTATTGTATTCCGCCCCGATGGTTTTGAAATTTGGGAGCATATCAAGGAAGCCATGGACGTGCGCTTCAGAGAAACAGGGCACCGTAATGCCTATTTTCCAATGTTCATTCCAGAAAGCTTTTTTCAAAAGGAAAAAGAGCATGTTGAAGGGTTTAATCCTGAACTGCCTTGGGTAACCGAGGCTGGCGGGGAAAAGCTGGAAGAGCGTCTTGCAATTCGTCCGACTTCGGAAACGATGATTGGTCATATGTACTCCAAATGGATTCAATCCTATCGTGATCTGCCTGTGCTTATTAACCAATGGGCTAATGTAGTGCGTTGGGAAAAACGCACGCTGCCTTTCTTGCGCACAAGTGAATTTTTGTGGCAAGAAGGTCACACGGCCCATGAAACAGAAGAAGAAGCACGTGAAGAAACGATGAAAATGCTGGAAGTATACCGTGAGGTTATTGAGGAAGTTCTGGCTATTCCGGTTATTACTGGACAGAAAACACCTTCTGAAAAGTTTGCAGGTGCGAAGGATACATTTTCACTGGAAGCGATGATGAAGGATGGACGGGCGGTACAAGCTGGGACCTCCCACTATATGGGGACTAATTTTGCCGTTGCATTTGACATTAAATATTTGAGTCGTGAAAACAACTTGGAATTCGCGCATACGACTTCATGGGGAACAAGTACACGTTTGATCGGTGCACTGATTATGGTACATGGAGATGACCGTGGTCTGGCATTGCCTCCTAAAGTTGCGCCTACGCAGGTTATTATGGTTCCAATTGGACCACCTAAGAAGCGTGATGCCGTTATCGCTCGTGCAGATGAACTATTTGCTGAGTTGAAACAAGCGGGAGTGCGTGTTAAAATGGACGACCGCAGCGATGTAAGTCCAGGCTGGAAATTTAATGAATATGAAATGCGCGGTGTGCCGGTTCGTCTGGAAATCGGACCTCGTGATATGGAAAACGGTGTCTGTGTGCTCGTATCCCGCATCAGCGGTGAGAAAAAAATCGTGCAGCAGGATAATCTGGTTGAGGAAGTACACGCGATGCTCGGACAGGTACAGCAGGAGATGTTTGATCGTGCGAAAAATTTCATGGAAGAAAACTTCTATTCCGTCGATACGCTGGATGAAATGAAGACTCTCATGGAAGAAAAACGCGGCTTTACTTTGGCAGGCTGGTGCGGAGCTGAAGAATGTGAAGACAAAGTTAAAGAAGTAACAGGTGCTACAAGCCGTAACATACCGTTTAAAACAACCGAGCAAAAGTCCACATGTTTGTGTTGTGGCAAACCTGCCAAGCATACAGTAGTGTTTGCACGAGCGTATTAATATAGATGTAGGGCAATATCACTATACTCACTTCATTCTTTTTGCTGACATGGTAGCTGTTACGGGACAATGTTCCGAAGGATCTATGTCGTTGTGAGAAGGATTGAAGAGGGCTACGAAAAGCTTTTGCGGTCGGAGATGTTTTTGACGCAGAAGCTTTTCATGTTTTCAGAATGGTAGATTTAAAATTGGGGGGAGAGCCATGGGCGAAGCTGAAGAAAAGAGAAAGCGGCTGGAACTGCTGATGAAGCAAGTTGGGATGCCGGCTGGAGTGGTTGAACCTTATTTTTTGGACGGTTGGATTGATCAAGTGGAGATTAGCCGTACCAATAAGGATTGGAATATCACCATTGCCAAGGAGACACTGGTCCCCGCTCAGGTGTATCGTACGTTCTGTATTCAAGTACAGGAAAAAATGAGTCACATCGCAAAAATTACGTTCCGTTTTCAGTATAGTGAGCAGATTCAGCCTGGTGATATCATTAGTGAATACTGGAAACTTTTTCTAGAGTGGGTGCATCGTGAGATCCCATCTGTTAACGGTTGGATGAATCGGGCTGTGCATGAGTGGGAAGACGGTCTATTATTGCTGACGATGAGCGACAGTATGTCATTGGAACTGGCGCGTAAAAAACAGATAGATCAAGCTATCATCAAATTTTACGATAAATATTTCGGACTCTCTATGCGCATTAAAGTCCAAGTGGGTGAAAGTAACCAGGAGGCATTACAGCAATTCCAAGAAAAGAAGATGCAGGAAGAACGCGAAGTTATTCAGCAGATGATGGAAAGTATGGAATCCGAAATGCCACCTTTGGATGAAGAAGAAGGAAACGTACGGCTTCAATTTGGTTATGACATCAAAGAACCGGCTGTTCCGATGCAAGATATTCAGGACGAAGAGAAAAAAGTCACCTTACAAGGAACAATCTTCGGTTTGGATAGTAAAGAATTGCGCAATGGCAGTACGTTGTTTACGTATTATTTGACCGACTTTAGTGATTCCCTGCAAATGAAAATGTTTGCTAAAACTAAAGAAGATCTGAAGATCCTCAGTTTGTTGGCTAACGGGAAATGGGTTAAAGTGCGGGGGCGAGTTGAATATGATCGTTTTATGCAAATTCCCGAGCTGGTTATGATTCCTTCCGATCTAGTTGAAGTACAGGCTCCACCCACACGTAAGGATAATGCAGAGGAAAAACGGGTTGAGTTCCATCTCCACACAAAGATGAGTGCTATGGATGCTGTTGCCTCGATTGATCAATACGTCAAAACAGCTGCCAAATGGGGGCACAAGGCGATTGCGGTCACTGATCATGGCGGTGTGCAGTGCTACCCTGATGCTGCTAAGGCTGCAAAGAAAAACGGCATTAAAATGATCTACGGTATTGAGGCCAACGTGGTTAATGATGCCGTTGAGGTTGTAATGCAGGCACAACCATTAAATTTGAAAACAGCGACTTATGTCGTTTTTGATATTGAAACCACCGGTTTATCGGTTACACAGAATAAAATCATTGAGATTGCGGCTGTAAAAATGCATGATGGCAAAGAAGTTGATCGTTATGCTACCTTTGTTAATCCGCATGAGCGCATACCATACAATATCCAGCAACTGACCAACATTAACGATGAAATGGTCAAGGACGCGCCGGATGTAGAACCTGTTATGAAGGAGTTTGTAGCTTTTGCTGGCGATGCTGTATTGGTTGCCCATAATGCGCGATTTGATGTCGGCTTTATCCAGGCGACCCTTCGAAATATGGGTTTGCCTGAAATGACCAATCCGGTACTGGATACGCTAGAACTGGCTCGTTTACTGTTTCCAACAATGAAAAACCACCGTCTGAATACGCTGACGACCAAATATAAAGTGGCGCTAGAAAGTCATCACCGAGCCATTGACGATACAGTCGCACTGACTGAAGTGCTGAATGGCTTGCTGAATGATGCGGAACAAATTAAGGGTTTAAAAATGCTCGATCGTCTGAATGATTATGTGGGTAAGGATTTATCGACCGTTCGTCCTTTTCACTGCTGTATTTATGCCCTCAATCCGATTGGTAAAAAAAATCTGTACAAGCTGGTTTCGATGTCTCATACCGAATATTTCAAGCGTGTGCCTTGTATTCCTAAATCCAAATTGTCAGAAATGAGAGACGGATTGCTTATTATTTCTGGTTGCGAAAAAGGAGAGTTCTTTGAGGCTGTGTTAAACAAGTCCGAGGAAGAGGCCGAGGAAATTGCACAGTTTTATGATGTGTTGGAGATTCAACCTTTGACGATGTATATGCATTTAGTAGAAAAACAACTGGTAAGCGGGCCTGATGCTCTGAAAACGGCAATACGCAAAGTATGCGAAATTGGACGGCGACTTGATAAGCCCGTAATTGCCACAGGCAATGTTCACTATTTGGAAACTCGCGATAAGTTGTACCGTGATATTACGATACACGGCATTACGGGATTTAGCCCGCTAAAAGATATTCGTAAGCCAGATGCGCATTTACGCACCACAGACGAAATGCTGGCAGAATTCGAGTTTTTGGGCGAGGAGAAAGCCTATGAAGTCGTTGTGAAGAATACCAGTGAGTTGGCGGATCGATTTGAGGAGCTGGAGCTGTTCCCTGACAAGCTGTTCACACCTTTGCTGGATGGGGCGGACGAGGAAATCCGCAACACTTGCTACGAGACAGCTAAATCCATCTATGGTGAGGAATTGCCCGAAGTGGTTGTAGCCCGTCTTGAAAAAGAACTAGAGCCGATTATTAAATACGGTTTCTCTGCCAACTATCTCATTTCCGAGCGTTTGGTTAAAAAGTCTAATAAGGATGGATATCTGGTAGGTTCACGGGGTTCTGTTGGATCTTCTGTGGTCGCTACCTTTCTCGGTATTTCCGAGGTTAATCCACTGCCTGCACATTATATTTGCGGTAATCCTGAATGCAGACATAGCGAATGGATTTTGGACGGTAGTGTGCCGAGCGGATTTGACTTGCCGGACAAAAACTGTCCCAAATGCGGTGGCAAACTGAAGGGTGAGGGACAGGATATTCCGTTTGAAACGTTTCTTGGATTTAAGGGAGATAAAGTTCCCGATATTGACTTGAACTTCTCTGGCGAATATCAACCTGTCGCACATAACTATACGAAAGTACTGTTTGGTGAGAAAAGTGTATTCCGTGCTGGAACCATCGGTACAGTTGCCGAGAAAACAGCCTTTGGCTTTGCAAAGAAATATGAAGAGGCGCATCATAAAAAATGGCGTGGGGCTGAGCTGAACAGGCTGGCTTCGGGCTGCACAGGGGTCAAACGCAGTACCGGGCAACATCCAGGCGGAATTGTCGTTGTTCCCGATTATATTGAGGTCGAGGATATTACGCCGGTACAGTACCCCGCCGATGATACAAGCTCGGAATGGAAAACAACGCATTTTGATTATCACGCTTTTGATGCGAATCTACTCAAACTCGATATTCTGGGTCATGATGATCCGACTATGATGAGGATGCTTCAGGATTTGACTGGTGTCGATCCTACGACCATTCCAATGAATGATCCTAAGGTGATGAGCATGTTCAACTCCACGGAGGCGCTCGGTGTAACACCCCAGCAAATCCGCACACCTGTAGCTACCTATGGTGTACCAGAGATGGGGACAAAGTTTGTACGCCAAATGCTAGTAGAGTCGCAGCCAAGTTCTTTTGCTGATTTACTGCAAATATCCGGACTGTCTCACGGCACGGGCGTATGGTTGGGGAACGCACAGGAACTGATTAAGAATAATACCTGTAACATCAAGACTGTAATTGGTTGCCGTGATGACATTATGCTATTTTTGATTTACAAGGCAGGGATGGACGCAGGTCTGGCCTTTAAAATTACGGAGAGCGTACGTAAAGGTAAGGGGCTTAGTGCTGAATGGATTGAGGAAATGAAAAAATGCAAGGTGCCACAGTGGTACATTGATTCCTGTCTGAAAATCCAGTACATGTTTCCGAAGGCGCATGCTGCAGCCTACGTTATTTCAGCAGTGCGCACAGCGTACTTTAAGCTGTATCATCCGATTGAATATTATGCGACTTACTTTTCAGTACGTGCAGCCGATTTTGATATTGAGCTGTGCTGTCAGGGATATGATGCAATCGCACGGAAGATTGTCGAAATCGAGCAACTCGGCTTTCAGGCACCTCCCAAAGAAAAAGGGATGCTTCCAATCCTGGAAATGGCTCTGGAAATGACGGCTCGCGGGTTTAGTTTTAAATCCATTGATTTATACCGTTCCGAAGCTACACGCTTCAAGGTGGATGGAGATTCACTCATTCCGCCATTCGGAGCTCTTCAGGGAATTGGAGACAATGCAGCACGTAACATCGCAGCCTCCCGTGAACATGGTGAATTTTTGTCTGTCGAGGATTTTCAACAAAAATCGAAGGCTAGTAAAACCATTGTCGAAATGCTGTCTCAGATGGGTTGCTTTCGAGGTCTGCCAGAGAGTAATCAGCTGTCTCTGTTTTAATCCGAACCACAGTAGTCAAGCTCTGGCACTTGTCACATAACTATGGTTATGTTATAATTTTTTTGGTAATCATGGAGATAAAACCGTTGCTAAAAGAGTGGGGAAACCCACTCTTTACTGTTTGATATACAGTTACAACGTGAAAAGGTTATTTTTGGGCACGAAACCGGTACGCCGGTTTATTTGCAGTGAGCCCGAAATGAACATTACATCAAATGAAAATGAAAATGCCGGTGATGGAGAAGCATTGTCCATGGTAATAGGGCGTTTTTTTTCACCACAGGAAAGTTCACTTTTGGAGGTTATAATCTTTGAGCACACCAAAGATCAAATCAGTAGTAGAAGAAATGGCCCAACCTTACCTCGATGAGCATGGTTTTGAACTGGTCGATGTCGAGTATGTCAAAGAGGGCAGCAATTGGTTTCTTCGCGTTTTTGTGGACAAAGACGGAGGAATTGATCTGGACGACTGCAGTATGATCAGTGAATATCTGGGTCAAAAGTTGGATGAAAATGACCCTGTTTCTACAGCATATTTTCTGGAAGTGTCTTCACCAGGCGCCGAAAGACCGCTGAAAAAAGCGGAGGACGTTACTAAAGCGGTAGGCAAAAACGTATTCGTTACTACATACGAGCCGATCAACGGCCTGAAGGAATTCGAAGGTCGTTTGCTTTCTTTTGAAGACGGGGAACTCACCGTTCAAAGCGGACAAAAGAAGCATGCCATACCTTATGACAAGGTAGCTGGTGCAAGGCTCGCGATCATATTTTAATTCAGATTTGACTGTTGCTGTTTGACATGTACTACATGTTTTTTTTGCCTCGTGTGCCGACCAGTACGCAGGTGCATCATTTGAAAGGGGGAGCAGTAATCCATGAGTATGGATTTTATTGAAGCAATGAACGAGTTGGAAAGAGAAAAGGGGATCAGCAAGGATGTGCTGTTTGAGGCCATTGAAGCAGCCTTGATTTCCAGTTACAAACGGAATTTCAACACCGCACAAAACGTGCGTGTTGATATGAACCGCAACTCGGGAGTCATTAAGGTATATGCCCGCAAGTTGATCGTTGAGGAGGTATTGGATCCTCGCACCGAGATTTCGTTGCCTGCGGCCCGTGAGATTAACCCGCATTTTCAGTTGGAAGATATCGCTGAAATCGAAGTCACACCACGTGATTTTGGACGGATTGCTGCACAAACTGCGAAGCAAGTCGTGACCCAGCGTATCCGCGAAGCGGAACGGGGACTGATCTACAACAAGTTTGTGGACAAGGAAGAAGATATTGTAACAGGAACTGTACAGCGCCAAGACCCGCGTAACATTTATATTGATCTTGGTAAGGTGGAAGCGGTTCTCCCGTTAGGTGAATTGATGCCTAATGAGAAATTTAGCCATCTGGATCGAATCAAGGCTTATATTACCAAAGTAGAAAACACAACCAAAGGACCGCAAATTATGCTGTCCCGATCACATCCGGGTCTGCTTAAGCGTTTGTTCGAACTCGAAGTGCCTGAAATTTTTGATGGTGTTGTAGAGATTCGTTCCGTAGCGCGTGAAGCAGGCTTCCGTTCTAAAATCGCGGTTCATTCCCGTAACGCCGAGGTTGACCCGGTAGGCTCTTGTGTGGGTCCTAGAGGAACACGTGTACAGACTATTGTAAATGAGTTGCGTGGCGAGAAAATCGACATTGTACGTTATTCCGATAATGTTGATGAATACGTGGCTAATGCGCTGAGTCCATCCAAGGTGCTCGAAGTGCAAGTATTTGAAGAAGAGAAAATGGCGCGTGTTATTGTGCCTGATTATCAGCTTTCTCTTGCTATTGGTATCAAAGGGCAAAATGCTCGTCTTGCTGCTAAGCTTACGGGCTGGAAAATTGATATTAAGAGTGAAACACAGGCGGAGGAAGAACTCGGCAGACCGAGAACATCCACCGATGAAATGCATCAGGATTCCGTTTCTGTAGATTAAGCGGAGTGTAGGGGGGGTAATGCATGAAACAGAGAAAGATACCTTTGCGCAAATGTGTGGCCTGTCATGAAATGATGCCAAAGAAGCAGTTGATCCGTGTCGTCAAAACCCCTGAAGACGAAGTGTTGATTGACTTGACTGGCAAAAAGTCGGGACGCGGCGCTTACTTGTGCGGCAAAGCCGCCTGCTTCAAGCTGGCTCAAAAGAGTAAGGCACTGGATCGAGCATTGAAGCACTCGGTTCATCCTGATATTTATGAGCAGCTAAGTCGTGATTTTGCTGCCGTCGAGGAAGAATTCCTGGCGGCACAAGGCAGCGTGCAGGATGAATAAGGCGCTGTCTGGATTGGGTCTTGCCATGAGAGCTGGCAAGCTGCTAACAGGTGATGAGATCGTTTTTAAAGCGATCAGGTCTTCAGAAGCCAAGCTGGTCATTCTTGCGAAAGATGCTTCAATGAATACTCAAAAGAAATTCCGCGACAAATGCGGGACGTACAAAATCCCCTTATTGATAGGATTTGACCGGGAAAGCTTGGGAAGCAGTATCGGCAAACCTGAACGGGTTGTGCTGGCTGTGACGGATCAAGGATTCGCGAAATTGATCAAGAAACATGCGGGGATAATGTCGGAGGTGGAGTATATTGAGTAAACAAGAAAGCAAAGACAAAGTGCGGGTATACGAATACGCCAAATCGTTGAACATGAGCAGCAAAGAAATTATCACCATTCTTAAACGGCTGGATATTCCCGTGAACAACCATATGAGCGTCATGGAACATGATGCCATAGGTAAAGTGGAAAGTTTTTTTAAGAATATTAAATCCAATGCTGCGGCCAAGCAAGGCGGAGCAGGTACGGCGCAAGTAAGCTCGAATCAGGCCGGTTCAAGCCAGAATAATAATCATTCAACTGAGCAAACCAAAAATCAACAGGAAAAGCAGGTAAGTATGAATAGGACAAACAACAACCAAAACAGTAACCGAAGCAGCGCTCCAAAAGCGCAAAGCAGTCAGCAGGGCGGTCAAAACCGCAGTCAACAAAGTACTAGCAGACCCACTGGTCAGCAAAGTACACAAAACCGCAGTAATGGTCAACAACAGGGAGGACAACAGCGTCCTAGTGGCAACACAGGTTCACGTCCTCAAGGTAACCAAAGCACTAACTCACGCCCTCAGGGGGGTACGGCTGTAAGAACATCATCCTCCACCGGTAGCAACAATGCGAACCGTAGTGGTGGCAACCGTACAGGCAGTAACTCCAACAACGGTGGTAACCGTTCCGGTCAAGGACGTTTTGACGATAACCGTCAAGGCGGCGGACGCGGTGGTAACGGTGGTCGTGGAGGCAATAATCGCGGTGGTAGTAATCGTGGCGGGAAATTTAACAATCGTGGTAAAGGTCAACAACAGGAACGTCGTGAGAAAATCGACAACACGCCTAAGAAAATTATTGTGCGTGGTGAGATGACCGTAGGCGAAACAGCCAAGCTTCTTCATAAGGATGCGTCAGAAGTCATCAAAAAGCTGATTATGCTCGGAACGATGGCGACCATTAACCAGGAACTGGATATGGATACCATCCTCTTGCTTGCCGGAGACTTTGGCGTCGAGGTAGAAGTGAAAATTCCGGTCGAAGAAGATCGTTTTGAAACCGTGGAAGAGAATGATGATCCTGCAGATCTGAGAACACGTCCACCAGTTGTAACGATTATGGGTCACGTCGATCATGGTAAAACAACTTTGCTGGATGCCATTCGCTCGACTAATGTAACCGGTGGCGAAGCTGGCGGTATTACACAGCATATTGGTGCATACCAAGTTGAAATTAATAGCAAAAAAATCACTTTCCTGGATACACCGGGTCACGAAGCCTTTACCGCTATGCGTGCACGTGGTGCTCAAGTGACAGATATGACGATTATCGTGGTTGCAGCTGACGACGGTGTTATGCCACAGACGGTCGAAGCTATTAACCATGCGAAGGCAGCAGGTCTGCCAATTATCGTAGCTGTGAACAAGATCGACAAACCGGATGCCAACCCGGATAAAGTGAAGCAAGAACTCACTGAATATGAATTGGTACCTGAAGAGTGGGGCGGCGATACGATTTTCGTCAACGTTTCCGCGAAACAAAGAATGGGTCTGGAAGACCTGCTCGAAATGATTCTGCTCGTAGCTGAAGTGAATGAGTACAAAGCGAACCCGAACAAACGGGCACGTGGTACCATCATCGAGGCAGAACTGGATAAAGGCCGCGGTTCTGTAGCCCGTATCCTCGTTCAGAACGGTACACTGAAAGTCGGCGATGCTTTCGTAGCGGGTAACTGCTTCGGACGTGTGCGTGCTATGGTCAACGATAAAGGTCGTCGTCTTAAGGAAGCGGGTCCTTCCACTCCAGTTGAAATTACTGGTTTGACAGAAGTTCCACTTGCTGGCGATCCATTCATGGTGTTTGAGGATGAGCGCAAAGCTCGTGCTATTGCTGACAGACGTGCGATCACGCAACGCCAATCTGACCTGGGCAGTAATACCCGTGTAACACTGGATGACCTGTTCCAACACATCAAGGATGGCGAAATGAAGGATCTGAACGTCATTATTAAAGGTGACGTACAAGGTTCCGTCGAGGCGTTGAAAGGTTCCTTGAACAAGATTGAAGTCGAAGGTGTGCGCGTTAAAATTCTTCACAGTGGTGCAGGAGCAATCACCGAATCCGATATTATTTTGGCCGCAGCTTCCAATGCTATTGTCATTGGTTTTAATGTTCGTCCGGATAACCAGGCGAAATCTACAGCGGAAGCTGAAAAAGTGGACATTCGTCTACACCGTGTCATTTACAATGTCATTGAAGAAATAGAGCAAGCCATGAAGGGCATGCTGGATCCTGAATATAAAGAAAATGTGATTGGGCATGCTGAAGTACGTAACGTATTCAAAGTTACTAAAGTCGGTACGATCGCTGGTTGTATGGTGACATCCGGTAAAATTACCCGTTCAGCAGAAGCACGCCTGATTCGTGATGGCATCGTCATTTTTGAAGGTAAAATCGACTCACTGAAACGCTTTAAGGACGACGCAAAAGAAGTTGCCCAAGGTTACGAATGTGGTATTACCCTTGATGGCTATAATGATGTTAAGGAACTCGACATTATTGAAGCGTTCGTCATGGAAACAGTGGAGCGCTAACGGCAGAGAGGTGAGCATCCATGGCTAAAATACGTACAGGTCGGGTTGGCGAGCAGATCAAGAAGGAGCTAAGCCAACTCATACAAACTGAATTAAAAGACCCCCGAATCGGTTTTATCACCGTAACGGGTGTCGATCTTACAAATGATTTGTCCCAAGCGAAAATATACTTGAGCGTGCTCGGGGATGAAGAACAAAAAAATTCTTCCCTGAAAGCATTGGACAAAGCGAACGGTTATCTTCGTTCTGAACTCGGCAAACGGATACGGCTGCGCCATATTCCTGAGTTGATTTTCAAAATTGACGAATCTATTGCTTACGGCAGTCGAATTGAAAAACTGCTGAGTGATATCGACAAGGATGAAAAATAAAACTTTTAGTTTGTCTGAAGGAACCATGAACTGAATGTAAAGGAGAAGGCAATGCATACCTATGAACAGGCGCTTCAACAAGCGAAGGAATTTATTCTGGAGCATGATGATTACCTGATCGTATCGCATGTACAGCCGGACGGAGACGCAGTCAGCTCCACCGTAACGGTGGGCTGGCTTCTCTCATGTCTGGGGAAGAAATTTACCATGCTGAATGAGGGGCCTATTCCCAAACGTATGGATTTTTTATGGCATGCCGATGAGATTATGGATATGAGCCAGCAACCACCAGAACGGAAATACAACCGGATCATTTGTGTAGATTGTGCGGATTACCGTCGTGTTGGTTTGACAGAGCAGTTTTTTTCGGAAGATGCCATTATCCTGAATATTGATCATCATCCAACCAATGATGCTTACGGTACAGTTAATGTGATTAAGCCGGATGCTGCGGCAACAGCAGAAATTCTTTTTGATCTACTGAAAGAGTTTTCAGTAACCTGGGATGTCGAAATAGCAACGGCTTTATATACAGGGTTGCTAACGGATACAGGAGGGTTCCGTTACTCCAACACTTCACCGAAAGTGATGTCTACTGTGTCACAGCTACTTGCTTACGGTGTAGATGGTCCATCTTTATCCGAGAAATTGCTCGAGGAAATGACCTTTCCACAAATGAAGGTGCTAACAAAAGCATTGCAAACGCTCACGATGTCGGAGGATGGGAAAGTCGCTTGGGTCGTAGTAACCCCTGACGACATGACGGATTGTGGTGCTGTAAATGAGGACTTGGAAGGCATCGTGAATTATCCAAGAAATATTCGTGGAGTTGAAGTAGGCATTTTCTTTAAGGTTATTAATGATCAAGCGGTCAAGGCCAGCTTGAGATCGGCAGGGAATGTTGATGTAGCTGCGCTGGCTCAATCATTTGGGGGCGGTGGACATGTACGTGCAGCTGGCTGCCGGCTAGAGGGTAAGCTGGGAGATATCATTGAGACAGTTGTAGGGCGGGTGAAATCTGAGCTATGAACCCAATAAAAAAGGAACAGGCAACTTGGGAAGGCATTCTACCTGTCTATAAACCTGCTGGATTTACCTCTCATGATGTGGTGGCCAAGGCTCGCCGTTTATTAGGTATGAAGCGAATCGGACACACTGGAACACTTGATCCGCAGGTAACTGGTGTTTTGCCCTTGTGTCTGGGACGTGCTACCCGTGTGGTGGAATACATGCAGGAGCGGCCCAAGGAATATCGGGCTACACTGCGATTAGGAATTGCCACGGATACCGAAGACCTGACTGGGAAAATCACGGAAGAGAGTGAACGTCCAGTAGAGGTGACGGAAGTGGAAGTCAAAGCGGTCCTGAAGCGTTTTGTTGGTACGATTTCCCAAGTGCCTCCAATGTACTCCGCGCTAAAAGTGGACGGCAAACGTCTATATGAACTGGCTCGAGAAGGCAAAACCGTGGAGCGCAAAAGTCGTGAAGTGAGCATTTACGAGTTGGAAATGACGGGATTCGCGGAGACGGGGGCGTATGTGGATATTTCTTTTCGTGCCTTATGCTCCAAAGGTACTTATATCCGTACACTATGTGTTGATATTGGTCGTGAATTAGGATATCCTTCCACGATGGTCAAGCTGGAGCGAACCATGTCTGCGGGAATTCCTGCGGAACGTTGTCTGACTTTCGAAGAAATAGAGCGTTTCGTTGCGGATGGCAGTCTTGGAGAGCGACTTATTACAACAGATCAGGCGATTGACTATATGCCTGAGCATATAGTGGCTGAAGCCAAGGTAACTGCGGCTCTGCAAGGCCAACGCCTGTCGCTGAATATGATTTCACCACCTGTGACGGACAATCAGCCCTTCCGTTTGTATAAAGAGGATAAAACGTTTTTAGGCATATATGGTCGGGATGAATCAGACGCGATCGCTCCCATTAAAGTTTTTTTACCTTGAATTGTGCTATAATTTTGACGAAGTTAGTCAAATGATGTGAAATGCAGGTGAATTAATAATGATTACCGTATCGTTATCTTATCCATTGAGTGATGAGCTTTTGCAGCAATGGGGACGTCCACAGGTCACGGCGATCGGTCAGTTTGATGGTCTTCATCTGGGACACGCAAGCGTGATACGTAAGGCCGTTGCGCTGGCTCGTGAACAGCAGGTGCCGGTATCTGTCATGACATTTCATCCTCACCCGAAGGAAGTCATGAAAAAAGGCGATTATGAAGGTTATTTAACACCGCTTGCGGACAAGCAGACTATTCTGGCTGATATGGGTGTGGACGTACTTTATATTTTGAGTTTTAACGAAGAATTTTCCAAGGTCAGCCCTGAGGCGTTTATGAGCGACGTGCTGCTTCCATTGCACATTCGAACAGCGGTAGTAGGCTTTGATTTTCGGTTTGGCCACCGGGGAGCCGGGCATGAGGATACACTTCGGAAGCTGGGAGGAGAGCTGATGTCGGTGCACACCGTACCACCGTTCGAACTGGATGGGGACAAGGTGAGCAGCTCTGGCATTCGCCGTGCTTTACAGACCGGGGATCTAGCACATGCCTCTCGCTGGTTGGGACGTCCTTATCGTATCCAGGGTACTGTAATGGATGGAGAGAAGCGCGGACGTACGATCGGTTTTCCGACCGCTAATCTCAAACTGGATGACACTTACGTGATTCCGATTAAGGGTGTGTACGCTGTACGGGCGCTTGTAGGCGATCGTTGGATAAACGGTGTAATGAATGTAGGGGTTAAGCCTACTTTTCATGAAGGTGTGCTGAATCCGTCGTTTGAGGTACATTTATTTGATTTTAATCAGCAAATTTATGGAGAGTCTGTGCTTGTGGAGCTTCACCACTACATCCGCCCTGAACGCAAATTCTCTTCGGTGGATGAGCTGATCAGCCAAATTGGCAATGACGCACAAACGGCTAAAAAGCTGTTAGGCTAATTTATTTACATAAGACAGGCGCTGTGTTATACTGACTTATGTTGTGTAAACAACGATGAACCTTAGCTTGGTTGTCCGCTTTCACCGGCGGCTACGAGGCTAATGGCGATTATAATGAAGGAGGTGAACAGGATGGCATTGACTCAAGAGCGTAAACAGCAATTGATCGAGGAGTACAAAACTCATGAATCCGATACAGGATCACCAGAGGTACAAATCGCTATCCTTACTGAAAACATCGTCAACTTGCAAAGTCACTTTCGTTCGCACAAGAAAGACCATCACTCCCGCCGCGGGTTGTTGAAAATGGTCGGTCAGCGTCGTAAACTTTTGGCTTACCTGAAGAAGACTGATGTTAAACGTTACAGTGCGTTGATCGAGCGTCTCGGACTGCGTCGTTAATTTTCAGACATGTAATGAGAAAAGAAGCCTGGTTGTTCACCGCTTGTCCCTGCTAAGGCGACGGCGGACAGCAGCCGGGTTCTTTTTTGAAATGAGGAATCTTTTTTTGAATTACATATCCTGATTTGTCTGCTAGCTTCTTATGAATAAGACCTGCGCAGGAAATACTGGATATGTATAGAACTTTTACAATGAAATGAAATGGAGGGATACCATGGAGCAACGCGTAGAAATGCAGCTTGGCGGAAGAAAGCTGGTGTTGGAAACAGGACGTCTTGCGAAACAAGCCAATGCGGCAGTTAAAGTGAGCTACGGAGAAACAGTTGTGCTTTGTACCGTGACCGCTTCCCGTGAACCGAAAGATTTGGACTTTTTTCCACTGACCGTAAACTATGAGGAAAGATTGTATGCTGTGGGGAAAATTCCTGGCGGATTTATTAAACGTGAAGGACGTCCGAGTCAAAAAGCGATTTTGTCCAGCCGTTTGACAGACCGTCCAATTCGCCCATTGTTCCCGGAAGGTTTCCGGAATGATGTACAGGTGTTGAATCTGGTTATGAGTGTCGATCAGGATTGCGAACCTGAAATTGCAGCAATGATCGGAACCTCGGCAGCACTTAGCATTTCGGATGTGCCTTTTAATGGGCCAATCGGGGGAGTCGCTGTAGGACGTGTAGACGGGCAATTTGTGATTAACCCGGATATTGCACAGCAGAATGCAAGCGATCTGTACCTGGTTGTAGCCGGAACGAAAGATGCCATCATGATGGTAGAAGCCGAAGGTAATGAGATTCCAGAGGAAGTTATGCTGGAAGCTATTATGTTCGGTCATGATGAGATTAAGAACATTGTGGCAGTTATTGAACAATTGGTGCAAGTAGCAGGTAAAGAGAAAATGCAGGTTAAACTGCATGCTGTTGATGAAAAAGTGAACAGTGAAGTACGTGCTTATGCAGCTGAACGTTTAATGCAAGCTGTTAAAATTGCAGAAAAACATGCCCGTCAAGAGGCAATTGATGCAGTCAACGAAGAGACAGTTGCCCATTTTGAAGCACAATACATAGAGACACCTGAGCTTTTGAGCGACGTGAGCGAAGTTCTCTATGATATCGTTAAGGAAGAAGTACGTCGTCTGATCACGCATGATAAAGTGCGTCCTGATGGTCGTAAGCTTGACGAAATTCGTCCGATTGAAAGCGACACTAGCATTTTGCCGCGTACTCATGGTTCGGGCTTATTTACACGCGGTCAAACGCAAGCACTTAGCATTTGTACACTTGGTGCATTGGGTGATGTACAAATTTTGGACGGTATTGATCTGGAAGAAACAAAACGCTTCATGCATCATTACAATTTCCCGCCATTCAGCGTAGGTGAGGCTCGTCCTTTGCGTGCGCCAGGTCGTCGTGAAATCGGACATGGTGCTCTTGGTGAACGTGCGCTTTCCAAAGTAATTCCTTCCGAAACTGAATTTCCATACACCATCCGTCTGGTTTCCGAGGTACTGGAATCGAATGGTTCGACTTCACAAGCTAGTATTTGTGCAAGTACACTGGCTATGATGGATGCAGGTGTACCGATTAAAGCTCCGGTTGCAGGTGTAGCCATGGGATTGATCAAGGATGGAGACCATGTTTCTGTATTGACTGATATCCAAGGTATGGAAGACCACCTGGGCGATATGGACTTTAAAGTTGCTGGTACCGCGGAAGGCGTAACTGCCATTCAAATGGATATTAAAATTAACGGTATTGACCGCCAGATTTTACAGGATGCGCTCAAGCAAGCTAAAGAAGGACGTTTGTTCATTCTTAGCAAAATGATGGAAGCGATCCAGAAGCCGCGTGAGCAGTTGTCTCCGTATGCTCCAAAAATTATGACGATGCACATTAACCCGGACAAAATCCGTGATGTTATTGGGGCTGGTGGTAAAATCATCAACAAAATCATCGAAGAAACCGGCGTGAAAATCGATATTGAACAAGATGGTCGTGTGTTCATCGCTTCCACAAATCAAGAGATGAATGAAAAAGCACGTTCCATTATTGAGGGTATCGTAAAGGAAGTCGTGGTCGGTGAGATTTACATCGGTACAGTAAAACGGATTGAGAAATTCGGTGCATTTGTTGAAATTTTACCGGGCAAAGATGGTCTGGTTCATATTTCTCAACTGTCTACTGAGCGTGTAGCCAAAGTTGAAGATGTAATTGCTATTGGGGATACAATTACGGTGAAAGTAACCGAAATTGATCAACAAGGTCGTGTCAATCTGTCCCGTAAGGCTGTTCTGACTGCAGAAGCACCTGCCAAATCCTAGGTATCTGCACGTTGCAGACTAGAAAGGCAGGAGTAGCTTTTCGTATTAACAGTACAAGGGATTTGAATAGCATTGTTTAAGCTTTTGGAAAGAGGCAGAGCTACGTTTCTGGCTCTTTTTTCATACATATGCACAAGCTGCACCCAAGTGAGCTTCTAGAGCTTGCTACGTCATAGTTCTTGTCCTCGCCGCATACAATGTGGACAAACGGGCGGGGGGATGAAGGAATTATGAGTAGGGCAAAACGAGCAGTGTGGGTGGTAGCCAGTTTAGCCATCACACTCGTAATCGGGCAGTTTAGTGGGGTTCGTGACTATGCTAGTCAATTACGCAATGGAGACGTTACAGGGGTTAAAGAGCCAGAGGCTGTAACCACGATGGCGATAGCAGCTTTGCCCGACAATGCGCTTATGCAGCGACTAAGAACAGAAGCAGCACGTCAGCGGCGGGAACCAGTTGATGCCAAGATCGACAGGGTATGGAAGGCTATTCCAGGCTATAACGGACTGGAGGTGGATTTGGATGCTACCTATCGCAAAGCGATTGCATCTCCGGATCGACCCATTCAATATGTATATCGGCAATTGGCACCTAAAATACATTTAAATCAGCTTGGTAATGTTCCAATTTACAGGGGGAATCCCGAAAAGCCGATGGTATCTTTCATGATCAATGTAGCATGGGGGAATGAATTTATCCTGCCGATACTGAACACGTTGGATCAGGAAAAGGTCAAGGCTACATTTTTTCTTGATGGAAGTTGGTTGAAAAAAAATCCTGATCTCGCCAAGGAGATTCAAAAAAGAGGGCATGAGCTTTCGAACCATGCATACTCTCATCCAAATATGAGTCGTCTGAGTCGGGCCAGAGCCACACAAGAAATTGAAAAGACTCAAGTGCTTCTTCAAGAAACTTTGGGTATCAAAAATAACTGGTTTGCCCCTCCATCGGGTGATTTTAATCAGCAAACGGTGGATATAGCAGCAGAACGTGGGCTCAAAACAGTGTTGTGGACATTGGACACTGTAGATTGGAGACATCCGTCACCGGAATCGGTGATTAACAAAATCAGTAGTAAGGTTGAATCAGGCTCCCTGATATTGATGCACCCAACAGATTCCTCATCGGCTGCTCTCAAAGGCATGATTCATGCTATTCGTAGTAAGGGACTTGTGCTCGGAACTGTCAGTCAGACACTTTCCCCTGAACGGCAACTACCTGCTCCGGTTGAGTGAACGTCTTTTTTCTGTTAGGATTGAACATTATGGCTAAGTATGCAATTCAGTTTAGGAGGGCCAATCGTGGAAAGAATTCAACTTAAAAACGGCCTAAGAGTGGTCATTGAAAAAATTCCAACCGTACGTTCAGTTTCTTTCGGTATCTGGGTTAAAACTGGCTCCCGGAATGAAACGCCGGACAATAGCGGTATTTCTCATTTTATCGAACACATGCTTTTCAAAGGAACAGAGCGTTTTAACGCTAAGGAAATCGCTGAGCAATTCGATGCCATCGGAGGAAATGTTAATGCTTTCACTTCGAAGGAATATACATGCTATTATGCCAAAGTATTGGATGAGCATCTACCGATCGCAGTTGATGTGCTGTCTGATATGTTTTTTAATTCCAAACTAGATCAGGAAGAATTGGCAAAAGAGAAGAATGTGATTTTGGAGGAAATCTCCATGTACGAGGATACACCGGATGATATGGTGCACGATCTTGTATCTCGCGCGGCCTATGGTGAACATCCACTGGCTTATCCGATTCTCGGAACCGAAGATCACCTACTTGCTATGGATAGCTCACACCTCAGTCATTATATGAAGGAGCATTATACAATCGACAATACAGTTATCAGTGTGGCTGGTAATGTTGACGATCGCTTGGTAGAATTGTTGGAGCGACATTTTGGACATTTTGATAATTATGGAACCGTTTCGCCGCTGACAGTACCTGTGTTTAACGGTGAGCTGTTGTATCATGAGAAAGCAACGGAGCAAAATCATATTTGTTTATCCCTGCCTGGATTTGCAGCGGGTGACGAGCTCCAGTATGCTATGGTTTTGCTGAATAACGCGATCGGCGGCGGCATGAGTTCACGTTTGTTTCAAGAAATTCGGGAAAAGCGTGGACTGGCTTATTCGGTCTATTCCTATCATAGCTCCCATGCGGACAGTGGGTTGTTCACGATCTATGCAGGTACGGCTCCTAAGCAAACAAAGGACGTGCTGGATTTGACGCTGGAGCTTTTACGAGATGTGGCTGTCAACGGTTTGGACGCTAATGAGCTTCGTAAAGGTAAGGAGCAATTAAAAGGAAGTTTGATTTTAAGCCTTGAAAGTACAGGTAGCCGGATGAATCGGCTTGGAAAAAATGAATTAATGCTCGGTCAGCATTATACGCTGGATCAAATGATCGAACATATCGAGCAAGTGACGGCAAATGATGTGAACAAAGTGCTGGATCGGATGTTCTCGGAGCCGTTTGCCCTGTCGATGGTGGGAGCGAGTGATTCAGCGGTAAAGGATATGAGGAGGGACTATTTTGTTAACTTACGTGGAAATTAACAGACTTGCGGGCAATGAAGATATTGAGCTGCCACGCAAAATGTCAGAGCTTGCATCAGGGTTTGACTTGTATGCAGCAGTACAGGAAAATCTGGTACTGGAACCCGGCAAACGTTGCCTCGTTCCAACTGGATTTGCAATAGCTATGCCAGCGGGATTGGAGGCACAAATCCGTCCGCGAAGTGGACTGGCTCTTAAGCATGGTATTACTTGTCTCAATACACCGGGAACGATTGATGCGGATTATCGTGGAGAGATCAAGGTACTTCTTATTAATTTGGGGGAAGAATCGTTCACGATTACGCGCAATGAGCGAATTGCACAAATGGTATTTCAGGTTGTACCTGAGGTAGAGCTGAAACAAGTAGACCAATTATCTGAAACAGTGCGTGGTGCTGGAGGCTTTGGCCATACAGGACGCTGAGCTATGGTTGGTTTGCAATGTAAGAATGTCTATTTTGTAAAAGCTTCAAATTTACTTGCTTAAGAGTAAGTATGCATATAAAGGTCGCCTCATCAAGGGGCGGCTTTTTTTTGTGTTTTTTCACCCCTCTCCGGGCACTCGCATAGACTAAAAGCATATCGTGTCTCGGAAAGGAGTGATCCGGATGCTAACAGGAATACGCGTCGTTGTTTTGGGTGGCGATGCGAGGCAGCTTGAGGTAATCCGCAAATGTGTGGACATGGATGCTACCGTCAGTGTGGTCGGTTTTGACAAGCTTGAAGTACCACTCAAAGGAGTGACACTAGAACCAATGTCTGTCAAGCTGCTGGAATCGTCAGACGCACTGATTTTGCCGGTGGTGGGATGCGATGAGGAAGGCAACGTAAATGCACTTTTCGGAGCACAGAAGCTCCAGTTTCTGAATGAACATGCTGCTGCTCTTCCACCGCATTGCGTTGTATATACAGGGATGGCGCGGACGTACTTAAAAGAAATTTGTACCAGACATGAGTTAAAGCTGGTAGAGCTGCTGGAGAGAGATGATGTGGCCATATACAACTCTATACCTACGGCCGAAGGCGCACTGATGATGGCCATTCAGCATACTGATTTTACGATTCACGGTGCAGATTGTATGGTTCTAGGCATGGGACGGACTGGATTTACCATGGCAAGAGCACTACAGGGGTTGGGAGCCAGAGTGAAGGTTGGAGTACGGCGGGCAGAGGATGCAGCAAGAGCCGTGGAAATGGGTTGGGAGCCTTTTATGACAAGGGATTTGGCGCATGAGACAAAGGGAGTTGACTTGATTTTTAATACGATACCCTCTATGATTATCACAGCGCAAATCCTGTCTAAATTGCCATTGAGCACCGTGATTATAGATCTTGCTTCCGCCCCAGGCGGATGTGATTTCCGTTATGCGGAAAAGCGTGGAATCAAGGCTATGCTTGCCCCTGGTCTTCCCGGTATAGTTGCTCCCAAAACTGCTGGTGCCATTATAGCGAATACGCTGGTGCAGTTGTTAATGGAAGATAATCCTGATCGGGGGGATGCACAATGAGTTGGCAAGGGAAAACAGTAGGTTATGCAATTACAGGCTCACATTGCACATTTGAAGAGGTAATGCCTGTTATACAGCGCTTTGTTGATGAGGGTGCGAAGGTCGTTCCTATTATATCCAATACAGTACTAACAACGGATACTCGCTTTGGTACTTCGCAAAGTTGGCAAAAACAGTTGAAAGATATAACAGGGAATGATATCATTTCTACAATTGTGGAGGCTGAGCCACTGGGTCCCTCCCAAATACTCGATGTGCTGGTGATTGCACCTTTGACGGGGAATTCGATGAGTAAGTTAGCGAATGCAATGACAGACAGTCCAGTTTTGATGGCTGCCAAGGCGCAATTGCGCAACGGTCGTCCACTTCTTTTAGCTATATCTACTAATGATGGACTGGGTCTAAATGCTGCCAATATCGCCAAATTACTCGTAGCCAAAAATATCTTTTTTGTGCCGTTCGGACAGGACAATCCAGTTAAAAAGCCGAACTCGCTTGTAGCTAACATGGAGTTGATTCCGGAGGCTGCTTATGAAGCATTGCAGGGCAAACAGCTTCAGCCGATGATTGTGGAACGCAAGACCCTATGAAGTATTATAGTTAACTGCTGAGCATCCCTCGCCTAGAAGATGATTCGATATTGTATCGGGTCTAATTTCTTGTTGGCGGTGGATGCTTTCAGAATAAAAAATGGTTTTTTAGTCGAGAAGGGGAGATACACCAGATGAGCAATAGAAAGTTTAATGTAGCTGTCGTTGGAGCGACAGGCGCTGTAGGAGAACAGATCGTAAATCTGCTGGAAAAACGGGATTTTCCTGTGGACAAAATCAAATTTCTTTCTTCGCCTCGTTCTGCCGGCACGTTAATTAGCTTTAAAGGTCAGCAAATTCCAGTAGAGATTGCTACCCCCGACAGCTTTGAAGGAATCGACATTGCTTTGTTTAGTGCAGGTGGAGACGTAAGTAAGGAATTGGCGCCGCATGCTGTTCGTCATGGGGCAGTTTGCATTGACAACACCAACGCATTCCGAATGGATCCGACAGCTCCTCTTGTAGTGCCTGAGGTGAACAGCGACAAAATTGCCGAGCATCAAGGAATTATTGCGAACCCGAACTGCTCCACCATTCAGATGGTAGCTGCTTTGAAACCATTATATGATCAGTATGGCATTTCTCGTATCATTGTATCCACATACCAGGCCGTTTCCGGCGCTGGAAGCCGAGCTATTGATGAATTGAATCGTCAAAGCGCAGCGATTCTGAACGGTGATGAAGTTCAGCCTGATCTGTTGCCAGTAGGCTCGTTGCCAGTAAAGCATCAGATTGCTTTCAATGCTATCCCGCAAATCGATAAATTCCAGGACAATGGTTATACACTGGAAGAAATGAAAATGGTACGTGAAACGAAAAAAATACTGGGTGACGAATCTGTGGACGTAACAGCAACGTGTGTGCGTATTCCTGTTGTATACGGTCACTCGGAATCTGTATATGTAGAACTTAAAAAAGATTATGATTTAGAAGAAATCCGCAATCTGCTGGCTTCGGCACCAGGAGTAACGCTGGTGGACGATCCTGCTGCTCAGCTTTATCCACTGGCATCTGATGCTGCAGGAAAACCTGACGTATTTGTGGGGCGTGTACGCCGTGATTTGGGCAATAGCCGTGGATTGAATTTGTGGGTCGTATCCGACAACCTGCTCAAAGGAGCAGCATGGAACGCGGTGCAAATCGCGGAAATTATTGCTGCAAACGTGGAGTAACGTTCCGATATGGGGGAAGAATAATGGGTATTTTGGTGCAGAAATTTGGGGGAACCTCGCTGTCCACACCTGAAGCACGTCAACTTGTGCTGGCACATGTGAAGCGGGAGCTGGAACAAAATCTTCAATTGGTTGTTGTTGTGTCGGCCATGGGGAGAAAAGGAGAGCCTTATGCCACCGACACGCTACTGGATTGGGCGGCGTCTAACGGCGACAGTCTTCCGAAGCGCGAACGGGATTTACTGCTGTGCTGTGGTGAAATCATTTCTGCTGCTACATTATGCAGCCTGATGGAGAAGGAAGGTATTCCTGCTACGGTGCTAACTGGGGCACAGGCGGGCTTTATTACGGATGATCAATACGGCAATGCTCGTATTTTGGATATAAAGCCAGACCGTGTTGTTGAAGAGTTGAACCAAGGCAGAGTTGTCATTGTGACAGGTTTTCAGGGACAAACAGCAGACGGTGATATGACTACCTTGGGTCGGGGAGGCAGCGATACGTCAGCTACTGCTCTGGGTGCTGCTCTACATGCGGATATGGTTGATATTTATACGGATGTAAATGGTATATTGACTGCCGATCCGCGCATTGTGGAAAACGCAAAGCCACTTACACATGTTAGCTATACGGAGATTTGTAATATGGCTCATCAGGGAGCAAAGGTTATCCATCCTCGTGCTGTTGAAATCGCCATGCAGGCTAATATCCCAGTCCGTGTTCGCTCTACCTTCTCCGAAGGAGAAGGTACGTTAGTTACCCACCCGGAAGGCTTTAAAGACGTGCAGGCAGACATTGTAGACCGTTTCGTGACCGGTATTGCGTATGTCGGCAATGTCACTCAGATTAATGTTGAATTAAAGCCGGGTTTGGAGCACTTGCAATTACAAGTATTCAAATCTATGGCTGAACATGGAATTAGCGTTGACTTTATTAACGTAACGCCATCGGGGGCAGTTTATACTGTGTTCGATCATGATGGAAGCAAAGCGGTTGAAGTATTGAACGCTTTGGGTCTAGAACCTAAGATACTGGTCGGGTGTGCTAAAGTTTCTGTCATAGGCGGTGGTATCAACGGGGTACCAGGCATTATGGCGACAATTGTGGAGGCATTGGCAGATTCAGACGTACAGATCCTTCAATCCGCAGATTCCAACACGACGATCTGGGTACTTGTTAAAAAAGAAGATATGGTGCAGGCTGTACGCGCATTGCATAATAAATTTGAACTCCATCAATAGGCGCATTGTCCGTGCTCGGACTTGCAAAAAGGAGGCAGCATGGTGAACTTCGGCAGATTGATTACCGCAATGGTGACACCTTTTGATAAGCAAGGAGAGATTGACTGGACTGCATTGTCCTCGTTGATTGATTACTTAATAGAAGAACAGCACTCAGAGTCGCTTGTTGTATCTGGAACAACAGGGGAGTCTCCTACCCTGAGCGATGATGAAAAAATCAAGTTGTTTGCATTTGTTGTAGAAAAAGCAGCTGGACGATGTAAAATTATTGCCGGGACTGGAAGCAACAATACGCGTCACTCCATTCATCTAACCCGTGCCGCGGAGCAGGCAGGAGCAGATGGTGTTCTACTGGTAGTGCCATATTATAATAAACCGAATCAGGAAGGGATGTATCAGCATTTCGAAAGTATTGCGAACTCCACATCCCTCCCAGCTATACTGTATAATGTTCCAAGTCGTACTGGAGCGAGTCTAACAGCTGAAACAACACTGCGCCTTGCACAAATTCCGAATATTGTGGGAACTAAAGAATGTGCATCACTTGCGCAGGTCACACAGATTGCAGCGGCAGCGCCAGAAGGTTTTCTGGTTTATTCCGGGGATGATGCTTCTGGGTTGCCTGCTATGGCTGTAGGTGCTTATGGTATTATCAGCGTAGCGAGTCATGTGGTAGGTGCTGAAATGAAGCAGATGATCGATTCACTTGTAGGAGGACACTCGCAGGAGGCAGCAAAGTTGCATCAGCAGTTGTTCCCGATTTTCAAGGGTTTGTTTGGCTGTCCTCATCCTCTGCCTAATCCGGTGGCAGTAAAATATGCATTGGAATTACGGGGGGTTAAGGTAGGTTCGGTTCGGTTGCCGCTCATTCCTCCAACTGAGGATGAAGCGGAATTTATTAAGAAATTATTTACCCGCTAAAGAGAAATAGGAATGTAAGATGTTAATTAATACTAAGGAGTATCCTTGTTAAGGGCAGTCGGTAGGTACAAAACCGATAGGGTTTATTGTCTGACAAGGTTCCCAGCGTGAAGGGCGTTCTTATAGGACGCCCTTTTTGCTGTGCTTTTAACCATGTATGTAGACAAAATGACAGATACTAATGGTTTCAGACGGCAATGGGAAACCTAGCGTAACGAACAGGATGACTTGTTTTTTCGTATTTTAATCATGTATAATGGGGTCAAGTGACTGGGTGCGGTATTTTTTTGAAAATTAAATAAACAAATCAAGGTACGACGTCCAACTACCATAGGAGGTTTAGATTCATTTGTCTAAAAAAACAAACAACGATAAATTGATGATTTTCGCTTTGGGCGGCGTCGGTGAAATCGGGAAAAATATGTATGTCGTTCAATACGGCAATGACATTGTCGTGGTGGATTCCGGTTTGAAATTCCCGGAAGAGGACATGCTGGGCATTGATATCGTTATTCCTGATATTTCCTACCTTACAGAGAACCGCGACAAAGTAAGAGGCATTGTGCTGACTCATGGTCACGAGGACCATATCGGCGGTTTGCCTTACGTGTTGAAACATTTGAATGTACCAGTATATGGTACCAAATTGACGCTGGGATTGGTGGAAAACAAGCTGAAGGAAGCGAATCTGCTTGGTGAAACCAAACGTATTTTGATCAATGCTGATTCTGAAATCAAGCTGGGTTCCACACTGAAAGCAACATTCTTCAGAACCAACCATAGTATTCCAGATTCTGTCGGTGTATGTATTGATACTCCTGAAGGCGCTGTTGTTCATACAGGTGACTTCAAATTTGACCATACTCCGGTGAACGGACAATATGCAGATTTGCAGCGTATGGCTGAAATTGGCACACGTGGCGTACTGGCTCTTTTGTCAGACAGTACGAATGCCGAAAAACCGGGCTTTACACCTTCGGAAAAGAGCGTTGGTATTGTCCTGGAAGACATTTTCCGGAAGTCAAGACAGCGTGTGGTCGTAGCCACTTTTGCTTCTAACGTACATCGTATTCAACAGGTAATTAATGCTGCTGAAGCAACGGGACGTAAAGTAACAGTTATTGGTCGAAGCATGGTTAATGTCGTAGGTATTGCTTCGGACTTGGGCTATTTGGAAATTCCAGATGGAATGCTGATTGAGCCTGAAGAAGTTGGCAAAATGTCAGCGGATCGTGTAGTTATTCTCTGCACAGGCAGTCAGGGTGAACCGATGTCAGCTTTGACAAGAATGGCTCGTTCCACACATCGAAAGGTTGACATTCTTCCAGGGGATTCAGTCATCATCGCAGCTACTCCAGTACCAGGTAATGAAAAATACGTTGGACGCACAATTGATGAGCTGTTCCGTCTGGGTGCCAATGTATATTACAGCGCAGCTAATCCAGGTATCCACGTTTCTGGACACGGAAGCCAGGAAGAACTCAAGCTGATGCTGAATCTGATGAAACCAAAGTTCTTCTTGCCAATTCATGGTGAGTTCAGAATGCAACGTCGTCACGCTCTTCTTGCTGAAGGCGTAGGTATTGAGCCTGAAAATATCTTTATCACGGATATCGGTGAAGTCATTGAAATTCAGAATGGTGGAGCACGCAGAGCTGGTAAAGTTACAGCAGGTAACGTACTTATCGATGGACTAGGCGTAGGGGATGTAGGAAATATCGTATTGCGCGACCGCAAATTGCTGTCACAGGACGGTATTTTGGTAGTTGTTGTTACGCTGAGCAAGCAAGACGGAACGATTAAATCGGGACCAGATATCATTTCCCGAGGTTTCGTATATGTCCGTGAATCGGAAGGTTTGCTGGATGAAGCGAATCGTATTGTCTCAAGTACACTGCATAAGCTCATGAGTGAAAATGTAAATGAATGGGCTTCCCTCAAGACAAATGTCAAGGATGCACTAGGTCGCTTCTTGTATGAGCAAACTCGTCGGAGACCGATGATCCTGCCAATTATAATGGAAGTGTGATTCAATTGAAATTTGTTCAAAAACCTGAATTAAAAACTTAAGTCACAGGCACACAGTCGCCTCTCTTCCCGCAGGAAATATTGGACGGTTTCCGCGGGAGGAGAGGCTTTTTTGATTTTTCAGGACGAGGAAAGGCATGGGGGTGGGTATAAAATATTCCATTTCAATCCCATACTATAGGGTGAATACGGGTCATATAGATGCGTAAAGCGAAAGGAAGATCACCCATATGGAACAATACAGCAATCTAACATCTGGCAATGAGGAAACCGAAGCGCCAGATCAACCAGAAATTGGGCAAAGACCCGCTTTACCTGCTATGGAGGCTTTGCAGCAACTGGGTCAAACCTCCATGCCTGGAGGCGAGTCCAATATTTTTTGCATGACGATTATCGGTCAAATTGAAGGGCATCTCATTTTGCCGCCTCAAAACAAAACGACAAAATATGAGCACATTATTCCCCAGTTGGTAGCGGCAGAACAAAATCCTCGTATCGAAGGATTAATGATTTTGCTGAATACAGTTGGTGGTGATGTAGAGGCAGGACTGGCTATTGCTGAAATGATCGCATCGATGAGTAAACCAACGGTGACCATTGTCATAGGTGGGGGGCATAGCATCGGTGTGCCTATTGCTGTGTCTTCCACTTATTCCTACATTGCGGAGAGTGCGACGATGACCATTCATCCCATTCGTATGAGCGGTCTGGTCATTGGAGTACCACAAACTTTTGAATACATGGAAAAAATGCAGGAACGTGTTGTACGCTTCGTCGTTTCTCATTCTCGTATTACAGAAGAGCAGTTTAAGGAACTGATGTTTAAAACCGGTGAGTTAAACCGCGATATTGGTACAGCGGTTGGGGGAGCGGATGCAGTGAAGTATGGATTGATGGACGCGGTTGGAGGCATCGGAGAGGCTTTAAAACAGCTGAACACCATTATTGAAACGCGGCGTCAGCAAAACGGGATCGCTGGGATTCAACAGCAGGCTCCGTATGCTCCTTTTTCTCCTAGTGCCACAGGAACTCCTACAGAGACACTGTCAGGGGAGCCTAGCGGGGAGCTACCACAATGACACTATATACTGTAATGCCAATGGAAATGGTATGGCAAGGGATGTGGAAAGAGGCTGAGGAGTTTGCAGAGGTTCGGGTAGACGGTCTACTTATGCAAGTACAGCCGCTTGAAAGTCGTCGGGGGATCATTGTACGGTTGTTGGACTGTCCGTTGGAAGCCTACCTGAATCCGCGTTATGGACCAGGTCAAGTCATCGAGTGGTCGTAGAAGGTGTCGAGTAGTATAGAAATAGGTCATTTACTGTTGAAAAAGAACATATGTGCGGATACCGGGTGACGTGGTATAATATTCTTCTGGGGGGTGACCTTGTATGTCCAGAAGAAGAAAAAGAAAAAAGAAAGCCGCATTTGGCGGAGTTCTAAAATTTGAAATTTACGGCATTGTGCTGATTACATTAGCGGTCATTGCGTTGTCGGGTGAAGCGGCGGTTGGTCGGTCGTTATCCAAGATGTTTGGGCTCGTACTGGGGAAATTCTATTTTGTTATCCCTCTCATTGGCATTTATTATGGTCTGATGGTGATGATTCACCGCAAGTGGCCGAACCAGTGGAACTCCCGTAAAACGGGTTTGCTCCTGTTAGTATTTGCCTTTACACTTATGAGTTCTATTTCATCTATGGAGCAGCGTTTGGGGCCGATCAACGCGCTTCAGCCGGGCGGAGTGATGACCCAGATACATATAGATATGCGTGAGCAGTTGCTGTCGCCTGACCAGCAGGGTCATACCTCAATGCTGAACAAGGATATCAGCGGGGGTTACGTAGGCGCATTGCAGCTTACTGTTCTGTTATGGCTGTTTGGTCTCACGGGAGCTAAACTGATCATGATTGTTATGTTCGTCATTTGTTTCATGCTGATGACCCAACTGTCCTATGTGGATTTGGTACGGATTGTAAAAACCAAGCTGCTGACAGCCGGGGGAAGCGTGCGCAAAAAATGGACTGGTAAAGCTACTCCGCTTTCAGCATCTAGCAAAGGTAGTGGAAATAGAAAAATCAAGTCTGAGCCCATTCCTGCCTATGAGGAAGACATGGATGATGACTTTGACGAAATGCAGCCTCCTGCACGCAAACAGCCGATTTTCTTTCAGTTGTTTGGTCTCAAAAATTCAGATAAAGCGGACAAGGATGAGCATTCCGTCGATACGGATGAGGATGATCATGATCTTCCATATGAAGCTGAGGACGCGCAGGCCCAGTGGAGAAACGGCAACCAGAGTGAAGAGATGTCTGACGTAGTCGAACATGTTGAGCAGGAAGCTGCAACTCCGGTAAAAAGGTCGCCGATTATTAGGGATTTCTTCGAACAAGTAAAGCATGAGGAAAGAAGACCGGAAGCTGAATTTGGAGAGTCCCTGACAGGAGCAGAGCAGACAACTTCCATTATTGACGAATCCCTGGATGATGACTTTGTGGATGCCAATGCAAATACGGATATGGATGATTCGACAGCGATCCAGGGGACATTAGAAGGTGCTCAGGGACAAGCTCAGACGATTGCAACTGGGGTGGCAGGCGAAGAGGCTGAAGGTAACCATACAGCTATTCCGGCTCCGCCGCCGCCTAAACCGTACAAGCTCCCATCATTTCGTTTACTTGCTAAACCACAAAACGCAGGCAAAGGTATGGGACAAAAGGATTACATGCAAACGGCACGCAAGCTGGAGGCAACGCTGGAAAGCTTCGGTGTGCGGGCGAAGGTGCTGGAGGTTGTCCGTGGCCCTGCCGTAACGCGTTATGAAATTCAGCCGGACATTGGAGTAAAGGTCAGCCGCATTGTGAGTCTGACGGATGACATTGCGCTTGCGCTTGCTGCCAAAGATATCCGTATGGAGGCTCCGATTCCTGGGAAATCTGCTATCGGAATTGAGGTTCCGAATAATGAAGTTTCCATTGTAACGATGCGTGAGGTAATGGAGACAACCGTTTTCCAGGAGTCAGCTTCCAATTTATCTATTGCATTCGGACGTGATATCGCAGGACAGACGATTGTCGGTAATTTGGCCAAGATGCCCCATCTGCTTGTAGCTGGGGCAACAGGTTCGGGTAAATCAGTGTGTATCAATGGGATCATTACGAGTATTTTGTACAAAGCAAAGCCGGATGAGGTCAAATTTTTGATGGTCGATCCTAAAATGGTGGAGTTGAACGTGTACAACGGAATCCCTCATTTGTTGGCTCCGGTCGTGACTGATCCAAAGCGAGCCTCACTTGCATTGAAAAAAATTGTAGTTGAAATGGAAAAAAGATATGAGTTATTTTCCAAATCAGGAACCCGTAATATTGAGGGCTATAATAATCTGATGAAAGATAACCCGGATGCATTTCTGCCTTACATCGTCGTTATTGTGGACGAGTTGGCAGATTTAATGATGGTAGCTGCGGGAGATGTGGAGGATGCGATTGCACGACTTGCCCAAATGGCGCGTGCAGCAGGCATCCACCTTATCATTGCAACGCAAAGACCTTCGGTTGACGTAATTACCGGGGTGATTAAAGCCAATATTCCTTCACGTATTGCCTTCGGCGTTTCCTCGCAGGTAGACTCCCGTACCATATTAGACATGGGTGGAGCCGAGAAGCTACTCGGACGTGGTGATATGCTGTTCATGCCAATGGGTGCTTCCAAACCAGTCCGCGTTCAGGGAGCATTCATGAGCGATCAAGAAGTCGAAAATATTGTTAGCTACGTACGTGAACAGGGTGAAGCTCAGTATGATGAAACGCTAGTGCCGGAGGTGGAAGAGGTATCGGCTGATGCAGATGAAATGCTGGATGAGCTGTACGATCAGGCTGTCAACATCATTTTAGAGGCTAAACAAGCTTCCGTTTCGCTCCTTCAGCGCCGTATGCGGATCGGTTATACACGTGCTGCTCGACTGATTGACTCCATGGAAGCTCGCGGAGTCATCGGCCCTTACGAGGGCAGCAAGCCCCGTGAGGTCCTTATCTCAATGGAGCAATATCAGCAAAATAAAGTAAGTTCCTAAGCATGATCTCTATCCAGCACTACATTAAAACGCTGTTTGTTCGCATGGTGGTTGTTCTAATATGACAACTCCAAGTGCACAAACAGCGTTTTTTTGTGATGTTTTTTGAGGTGTGGCGACTACCTGCTGAAAGAAGATTAAAAGGGTGAATAGCTTTAAGCGGAGCTTGTCATAATAAACGTAGCCATCCTGTTAATCCCACAAAAGAAAGGTAGAGCGCAGCATATGAAAAAGACAATGGTCTGGATTTGCACGGGTATCCTCGCAGCCTCGGCTATTACGTACACAGGACTTTTTAAAAGTGACTCTGCACAGCAGCAAGCAGAGCCGCTGAGCACACAGCAGAAAGTACAAGCGGCGCAACCTTCCCAGCCGACATTTAGCTCGGGAGCGGTTGATTTTGGATCTTACGGTCAGGATGTATATGAGTTGCAATCACGTTTGAAGTTGCTGGGCTTTTTTGGCGGGAAAGTGGACAGCCATTTTGGCAGCAGTACACTAAAAGCTGTCAAGGGTTTTCAAAAGGAATTTGGCATCCGTCCCGATGGAGTGGTCGGAGCGAAGACGAAATTAAAGCTGGTGAATGCTACTCCTAACTGGAAGCCAACGGAAACTCCTATGCATCGTAACAATCAAGGTTCCGCTCAGGGACAGACAGCGGACAATAACGATAAAGCGGATCAAAATGATGAAACGATGGGATCGGCCAACACCATGGGACTATCTGAAAACGATCTTAAAATTATGGCCAACGCGGTCTACGGTGAATCCCGTGGCGAGCCGTTTGAAGGCCAAGTTGCCGTCGCGGCTGTTATATTGAACAGGGTCAAGTCACCTAGCTTTCCCAATTCACCATCTGGAGTGATCTTTCAACCAGGAGCTTTCACAGCTGTAGCAGACGGCCAAATCTGGCTCACACCGAATGAGAATGCACAAAAGGCGGTACGCCAAGCCCTAAACGGCTGGGACCCAAGCGGAGGATGTCTTTATTATTTTAACCCAAAAACAGCCACCTCCAAATGGATTTGGTCCCGTCCGCAGGTGAAAACCATCGGGGAACATATTTTTTGCATGTAAAACGCCGAAGCAGCCGGGAGCTTGTCTCCGGTTGCTTCTTGGCTTTTGCATGGTTAGAATAAAGATTGGTACACTTTACCTCTTTACAGGAGGAAGATTCACAGCAGCTAATGCTAATCAAAGGCTAGACGCAAATTGACGTCACAAAGGAGTTTTGGACTTGAACAAAACAGGTTTCGAGCGTGGCACACGCAGACAACTGAGGATTCATGTACTGCCGACCAAGCGCTTTAAGACGTTTGCTATATCATTGTATGTAGGCACTCCGCTACGGGAGGACACCGTAACTCGAGTGGGGCTGGCACCTTTCGTTCTGCGACGGGGTACAGAATCGTATCCGCAGACTACACAATTCAGAGAACAGTTAGAGCAATTGTATGGTGCGGGTTTCGGTTTCGATGTGTATAAACGTGGAGATTATCAGATCGTGCAATTTCGCATGGATACGATTAATGACAGCTTTGTAAATAGTCCAGATAGTTTACTGGATCGTTCGTTTTCTTTTCTCGGAGAAGTGCTAACGAAGCCTGCATTGGAAAATGGTGCATTTCAAACGGGATACGTCCAGCAGGAACGAGAAAATGTGCGTAAGAAGCTGGAATCTATAGTTAACGATAAAATACGTTATGCTGGTGAGCGCTGTATGGAGGAAATGTGCAAGGATGAGCCTTATCGTCTGCACCCTCTTGGTCAACGATCTGATCTGGACAGTATAGATGCACAGAGCTTGTATAAGGCTTATGGAGAATGGCTGAATCATGCCAGCATGGATTTATACGTTGTGGGAGATACGACGCTAGAAGAAGTTGAGAAGTTTGTTGATCGCTATTTTCAATTGAACCGTTCAGCGGAAACAGGGTATGTTCCTGAACAGCCCAAGTCGGTAGAGCGTGATGTTCAAACCGTTGTAGAGCGTCTTGATGTGAATCAGGGCAAGCTCAACATGGGGTTGCGCACCCCTATTACGTATGGAGACGATCGCTATGCTTCCGCTCTGATGTACAATGGCATTCTGGGCGGGTATCCGCATTCAAAGCTGTTCGTTAATGTGAGGGAGAAGGAAAGTTTGGCGTATTACGCTTCATCACGGTATGACGGGCATAAAGGTATTGGTACGATTCAATCTGGTATTGAAATTCCTAATTATGAAAAAGCGGTTACTATTATCCGCAAGCAACTGGAAGATACGCAAAACGGAGCGATTACTGAGCTGGAAATGACCCAAACGCAGGCGATGATTCGCAACTTGCTAAAGGAGATGCAGGATTCCGCTTTTGAAATGATCGCCTATGATTTTAACAGACAGCTTTCCGGTAAAGAACGGACAGTAGATGAGCTGCTGAGTCAGGTGGAGGCAGTCAAGGTGCAGGATGTTCAGGATGCCGCCCGGACGTTCCGACTGGACACTATTTATTTCTTGAGAGACCAGAAGGGGGAATAGCGGTGGAGCATATACCTTATGAGCATTTGCAGGAAACGCTGTACTATGAAGTAATGGATAACGGTTTACACGTTTATGTGTTGCCCAAACCGGGTTTTCAGAAGACATACGCCACATTTGCAACTAAATACGGCTCAGTTGATAATCATTTCCGCGTAGAAGGTCAACAGCCCGTAAAGGTACCGGATGGCATAGCCCATTTTTTGGAGCATAAAATGTTTGAAGAGCCTGAAGGCGATATTTTTGCTACCTTTTCCTCTAATGGGGCATCGGCGAACGCATTTACGAGCTTTGATCAAACAGTATATCTGTTTTCGGCAACGGAGCGTATTCAAGAAAATTTGACCACGCTGGTCAATTTTGTGCAGCATCCTTACTTTACAGATGAAAATGTAGAAAAGGAAAAAGGCATTATCGGCCAGGAAATTAATATGTATGAAGATAACCCTGATTGGCGGAGTTACTTTGGTCTGATCGAGGCGTTGTACAAGGTCCATCCGGTGCATATAGATATCGCAGGTACTGTTCAATCCATCAGTACGATTACAAAAGAAACGCTGTATAGTTGCTATGAAGCTTTCTACCACCCAAGCAATATGATTCTTTTTGTAGTGGGCGGAGTGGATCCAGCTGAAGTAATAGAGCTGGTACGTAACAATCAGGCCAAAAAGGACTATAAGCCGCAGGGAGAGATTGAGCGGATTTTCGACGATGAACCCACTACAGTTGCAGAACCACGTCGTGAGGTGAAGCTGGCCGTTTCTCTGCCAAAGCTACTGTTTGGATTCAAGGAGGCTGAAGTAGGCCTAACGGGTGAAGAATTACTTCGTCATGATCTGGAAACCAAGCTGATGCTTGATCTCCTGTTTGGTTCCAGTACACAACTATATCAAAAGCTCTACGATGAGGATCTGATTTCGGACAGTTTTGGTCATGAGTACAATAGTACGCAGCAATATGCATTCTCTGCAATCGGCGGGGATACCAAAGACCCGGATCGGCTGTTGGCGAGAATACGTGAAGAGGTGGAGTCCATTCAGAAGCAGGGCTTTGCAGCAGAACATTTTGAACGGGCACGTAAAAAGAAAATCGGTGGTTATCTGCGTACACTCAATTCACCAGAAAATATTGCACATGAATTTACAAGACATCGCTTCCGGGGTAGTGATTTTTTCCAACTGCTCCCTATTTATGAAAGTATCACGCTTGAGGATGTAAATCGCCGTCTAAAAGACCATATCCAGTGGGATCAACTCGCAATATCACTAGTGGTGAGTCCGTAATGTCCAGGGAGAGGGAAACGATGACCACCGAGGGCGGAGAATTAAAAGCAATTGGCGATACAACGGTCCTGATTACAGGAGCCAGTGGCGGAATTGGTGCGGCTATTGCTGAGCGTTTTGCAGCTGTAGGGATGAATGTTGTCATTCACTACATGAAGTCCCATGAAAAAGCAAATGAAGTTGCCCGTCGTTGCATGGCTTATTCAGGCAAGGTAATGACCGTGTCAGCGGATCTGCGGAGCAAGGAGCAGATCGAACGCATGCGGGAAAAGCTGGATAATCACGGGATGAAGCCGGATATTCTTGTGAACAACGCCGGATTATCTCATTATGGGCTGTTGACAGATGTTTCGGAAGAGGAATGGGACGAAGTGATGGCCGTCAATGTTAAGGGAACCTTTCTGTGCACGCAGGTTTTTATGCCACATATGATTTCACAACGCTATGGTCGCATTGTGAATGTTTCCTCCGTGTGGGGGATATGTGGCGCATCGTGCGAGGTGTTGTATTCCACCACCAAGGGAGGCATTAACGCTTTCACTAAAGCGCTGGCTCAAGAGGTAGCACCTTCCGGGGTGACAGTGAATGCTGTAGCTCCAGGTGCAGTGGATACGTCGATGCTGGATCATTTGGATAAAGGCGAAATTACCAGTTTGGAAGAAGAAATTCCTGCCGGACGGTTGGCTCGACCTGATGAAATATCGTCCCTGGTTTATTTTCTTGCGCTTCCTGAGTCAGGTTATATTAATGGCCAGGTCATAAGTCCTAATGGAGGATGGGTGACTTAAGGGATAGCGCTTGGAGGAATCCACCAGTATAGTAAGCGTCTGAGAAGAGCATATTATAACTGTTGATTTTAAATCTGAATCATCTAAGGAGGATTTAAGTATGTCAACAGTTGTTCAGAATTTTGATGTTTGGAAAAAGTTCCTTGGTCAGCGTGTAGAGCAAGCGGAGAAGCTGGGAATCAGCCAAGATACCATCTCAGAGCTTGCTTATGAAATCGGTGATTTTCTGGATGAGAAGGTCGATCCAGCCAACCACTCCAACCGCGCACTGAAAGAACTGTGGGGAGTTGCCGATGAGGACGAGCGTCACACCATCGCCCGGCTAATGGTTAAATTGGCTAAGAGCAACGCATAAGTAGGAACCAACATGAAAAGCTCCCTTTTGGGGGCTTTTCTGTAATGGTTACAGAGCTGTTCTTGTAATTCCATTGTAATTTATATATCATAAACGTGATTGAGGCTTACAACACAATGTAGCCTATCGAATTTCAATAATTGGTTTTGTCGAAAGATGTTATTTTATGATACAATAATGCTTTGATTTGGAGTTGTTGACGGTTTGAATGTGAATGAGGTGCTAACGTGACGGAAGAAACGAAACAGTGGTACATGGAGTACAAGATACATAAAAATCGACCCGGACTGCTGGGAGACATTGCTTCCATGCTTGGTATTCTGGGGGTTAATATACTGACAATCAACGGTGTTGAAGGCGAAAGACGGGGGATGTTGCTTGAAACGGACGATGACGAGAAAATACGCATTCTCGGAGACACGTTAAAAAAAGCGAGCAACATTACAGTCACGGCCTTACGTGCTCCGAGACTGGTTGATATATTGGCAGTAAGACACGGCCGTTACATCGATCGGGATTCAGATGATCGTAAAACATTTCGCTTTACACGCGATGAGCTTGGGTTGCTGGTCGATTTTTTGGGTGAAGTATTAAAGAGGGACGGCAATCAGGTGATCGGTCTTCGCGGGATGCCGCGTGTGGGCAAAACGGAATCCATTATTGCCAGTAGTGTATGCGCAATGAAGCGTTGGACTTTTGTGTCTTCAACGTTACTACGACAGACGGTGCGCAGTCAGCTCTCTGAAGAAGAAATGAACCCAAACAATGTGTTTATTATTGATGGTATTGTGAGTACAATTCGGTCAAATGAAAGACATTATCACCTGCTTCAGGAAATCATGAGCATGCCAAGTACTAAAGTGATTGAGCATCCTGATGTATTTGTACGTGAATCAGGATACAGCTTTGACGATTTCAATATCATTATTGAACTTCGCAATAATCCGGCTGAGGAAATTATTTATGATACCTTTACAGCCAGTTATACAGAAGATCTTTAAATAAGCGTAATTATACAAGGAGATGATGACATGTCAGAACTGGGTCAGCAATTAAAGGAGGCCCGGCTGCAAAAAGGATTGAGCCTTGACGATGTTCAGGAAATGACGAAGATACGCAAACGTTATCTGGAAGCCATTGAGACGGGCGATTACAAAGTGCTGCCGGGAAGCTTTTATGTCAGAGCTTTTATTAAAACATACGCTGAAACGGTCGGGTTGAACCCTGATGAGATTCTGGAAGGGCATCAAAGCAATGTGCCTGAACCTGAGCCGGAAGCAGTCATGGAGCCTGTTACACAGAAACGCTCCAGCCGTCCCGCCACGATTGGTAATCTTAAATGGTTGCCTACAGCGTTAATGTGGCTTTTTCTAGTTCTCATTGTTGGGGTTATTTATGCTTATTGGGTGAGCAACAACCATTCAACTCCAAAAACAGCAGAAAACACAACGCCGATTACAACACCAAGTACAACGCCAAGCACGTCTACTCCTGATACCACTACGACACAGCCGAACAATGGTCAAACGACGGCTCCAAATGGTGCTGGTGGGAAGACTCCTGATGCGGGGCAAACCGGACAAACTCAGCCAGATGGTACGGGGAATACGGATGCTACTACTCCAGATACTGGACAGCAGCCGGATACGACTACACCACAACAAGGTGTAACTGTGGCACAGGACGGCAAGCAAGGCAAGACGACGATTTTTAAAGTTTCCAGTGCAACGGGAGCCACAGCCAAGGTTGATATTAAAGCTACGGGTGAAAGCTGGCTTGAAGTGTACAAGGGACAAAATTCCCGTGGAGAAAAGCTGAGCTACGGTATGACTAAAAGTGGAGATGCCATGTCTTTCGATATTGGTCCGGAAGGTTTATATATCAAATCAGGACGGTCTTCTGCCACAGATATTTCCGTAGCAGGTCAACCGATAACAGATAATAAGTCGACTACACGTGTACTGATCCAGCAAGGAGAAGCTTCTTCGACCGGAACGAGTGCAGGAGTGACGGGTTCACCTGCAGATTCTACGACAGGTAGCAGTACGGATTCAGCACAAAGTGGTACAGATTCTACAACTACTGATGGTGAATAAACGCCTTGGTGTGAGGAAATACTAATGACTGTAATTCCTGGAAAGGCAGTCATTTCATTTTCCGCAAAGTGAGGTGTATACGTTATGACCGTCAGCTGGATTGTGACTGGGCTCGGTATCATTGTCAGTTTACTGGGCTATTATCTGACACCGAATGCATGGGGCTATGGCATACTGGGCTTTGGTCTTGCTCACATTGTGCTTGGACTTTTGGATATGTTCCGAACTCCAACACGAAGCCATAATTAGATATTTTGACCGTAATTGAAATAAAGGCGTTTTTGTCAGGAAAACTGGCAAGAACGCCTTTTTAGTCAACGGATTATTGGATTTTTGTAAATGACTAGCCTATAATTAGATATTGAACTTTGTTGTGGAAAGGAAAGTGAAACGATGGCTTCAGAAAATTCATTTGATATCGTCTCCAAAATGGATATGCAGGAGTTAACAAATGCGGTTCATCAGACGGAGCGTGAAATTGAAACACGATTTGATTTCAAGGATAGCAAAAGTAGCCTCAAGCTTGAGAAAGAAGCTCTTACGATTGCATCGGAAGACGAGTACAAGCTGAATGCGGTGATTGATATTTTGCAATCTAAAATGGCCAAACGAGGTCTGTCCCTTAAAAATGTGGAGTATGGCAAATTGGAACCCGCTTCTCTAGGTTCAGTGCGTCAGCGTCTTTCGCTTAAGCAGGGAATTGATCAAGATAATGCCAAGAAAATTAATATTCTTATTCGGGACTCCAAGCTAAAAGTCAAAAGTCAGATTCAAGGTGATCAAATCCGAGTGACCGGAAAAAACAGGGATGATTTACAGGCGATCATTCAATTGCTACGTAAAGCTGATTTGCCATTGGAGCTTCAATTTACAAACATGAAATAAAGCCGTTTTCCCTCATATATTTTGTAGGAAAAAACGTTGCTTGATGTGCGGCAGGTTATTTTGACATGCGTTTTGCGCCATATTATACTTGTAACGAAAATGCAGACAATTCAGGTGTATAGCGCTCGTCGAAAGCGATTTACATAGGATTGAATTTAATCCGAAAACTGCCATTTGTAATCAAGTACGATAATCAGGGGAGAGTGTGTTGTGAATTTACCCAACAGAATTACAATAACGCGGATTTGCCTTATCCCGGTGATGATGCTGGCTTTGCTGGTGGACTTTGATTTTTATCCGCCGCCGATTGAGATCGGAGCTTTCAAGCTGCCGTATAATCAGCTGATTGCGGCTATCATTTTCCTTGTAGCAGCCAGCACGGATGGTCTTGACGGATATTTGGCACGTAAAAATAATATGGTCACCAATTTGGGCAAGCTGTTGGACCCCCTTGCTGATAAGCTTTTGGTAACCGCCATTTTGGTTTCCTTGGTAGAAATGGGGAAAATTGATTCGTGGATTGTCGTTGTGATTGTTAGCCGTGAGTTTGCGGTTACGGGGCTGCGTCAGATTGCCTTACTGGATGGGTCTGTGGTTGCTGCAAGCAATTGGGGCAAATTAAAGACGATCATCCAGATCGTTGCTATTGTAGCGCTGCTCATTAATAATTTCCCGTTTGTTTTTCTTGGTATACCGTTTGATTTAATAGCGATATGGGCAGCAGTGTTGATCACCATTTATTCGGGTATTGATTATTTCGTGAAAAATATCCATTTGCTGAGCTCCTCCAAAGTTTAACAGGATAAATTTTATGGAAACAGCAATAGGGACTAAACTTATTGCTGTTTCTTTATATAATTCCCATAATATTCGCAGTACAGGAGGAAGAATTGATGAAAGCTGAAATAATTGCAGTAGGAACAGAGTTATTGCTCGGACAAATAGTGAATACAAATGCTCAATATTTGTCACAAGAGCTGGCTACAATTGGAATCGATGTATATTTTCAGACTGTGGTTGGCGATAACATAAATCGGCTTCAGGAAGCGATAAGAATTGCTCAGAAGCGTGCGGATATTATTTTGTTTTCCGGCGGTCTGGGGCCGACTCAGGATGATTTGACGAAAGAGGCGATAGCGGCTGTATTGGGGCGGAAATTGCACATAGATCGTCTTGCAATGGACAAGCTAGATCAATTTTTCCGTAACCGTGGGGTAGAAATGACCGAGAATAACCGCCGGCAGGCGCTTTCTATTGAAGGTGCTACTCCGCTTGAAAATGAGACAGGGCTAGCTGTGGGCGACGCGATTGCACAGGACGGTAAATTTTATGTAGTTTTGCCTGGACCGCCTAAGGAACTCAAACCCATGTTTGCAAACCATGCGAAACCTTGGTTGCTTCAGCAGGCATTGAGCGGTGAGGAAATGCCAATTTATTCGAAAATGCTAAAATTTGCAGGGATCGGTGAGTCAGCTCTTGAAACCCATTTGTTAGATCTGATCCAATCCCAGACAGACCCCACGATTGCTCCTTATGCCAAGGAAGGGGAAGTCACGATCCGTATATCCACCAAGGCGGCCAGCGAAAGTGAAGCATTAATTAAGCTGACAGCTACGGAAGTAGAAATTCAGCAGCGTCTTCCGGAGTATATGTATGCAAGCGAGGATGTTGCGCTGGAGAAGGTTATCGTAGATCTAATGGCCAAACGCGAACTCACTGTGAGTGCGGCAGAAAGCTGTACAGGTGGAATGCTGATGGAACAAATTACTTCTATACCTGGCAGTGCTGCTATGTTTCAAGGTGGCATCGTGTGCTATTCCAATGAAATGAAGATGAAGTTACTCAACGTGCCTTATGATTATTTGGAAGGGGACCATGCGCCAGGCGCAGTGAGTAAGGAAGTAGCCCTTGTGCTTGCAGAGCAGGCGAGAATGATCATGGACAGCGATTTTGGACTTTCAGTTACTGGTGTAGCTGGGCCTGGGTATTCCGAACGGAAGCCAGTCGGTCTAGTATATATTGGCATTGCTGAACGCGACAAGGAAACGGAAGTACATGAACTGAGACTGAGTGGCAACCGTGAAACAATTCGACTGCGATCAGTTAAAGCAATCCTGTACAGATTGTGGCGCAGGCTGGTAGAGAACGAGAAACTCTCTTAAACATCTATGTACAGTGTGACTCGTAGAGTTGTTTTAGATAGATATTCATGGTATAATCATCTTATCGGAAGAACCGTTGCAAAGCCTTTTGCCAGCGGTTCTTTTTTTGTTTTAAGAGACAGGTGTAATTATAGAAGAGAGTTTTGCGAATAAAAAAAACGAATGTATGTTCGAAAAAATGCTTGGCAAGCGTGTCAAAACAAGGTATTATTAAAGTACAAACAATGAAGGATGTGAGTTTATTGTCAGATCGTCGTGCTGCGCTGGATATGGCGCTCCGTCAAATAGAAAAGCAATTTGGTAAAGGTTCCATTATGAAGTTGGGTGAGTCTACCCACATGCAAGTGGAAACGATCCCCAGTGGTTCGATTGCTTTGGATATTGCGTTAGGAACGGGCGGCTTTCCAAGAGGCCGGGTTATTGAAATATACGGACCGGAATCATCCGGTAAAACGACAGTAGCTCTTCACGCTATCGCAGAGGTGCAAAAAACAGGCGGACAAGCCGCCTTTATCGACGCCGAGCATGCGCTTGATCCGTCGTATGCAAGCAAGCTGGGTGTCAATATTGATGAGTTGTTACTATCGCAACCAGATACAGGAGAGCAGGCGCTTGAGATTGCCGAAGCCCTTGTACGTAGTGGAGCAGTAGACATTGTAGTTGTTGACTCCGTAGCGGCACTTGTGCCCAAGGCAGAGATTGAAGGCGAAATGGGAGATTCCCACGTTGGTCTTCAAGCCCGTTTGATGTCTCAGGCATTGCGTAAGCTTTCTGGAGCCATTAATAAGTCGAAAACCATTGCTATTTTTATTAACCAGCTACGTGAAAAAGTAGGTGTTATGTTCGGTAACCCTGAAACAACACCAGGTGGACGTGCCTTGAAGTTTTACTCTACGGTACGTTTGGATGTTCGTCGTATTGAAAGTTTGAAAATGGGTAACGACATTGTGGGTAACCGCACACGTATTAAAGTCGTGAAGAACAAAGTTGCCCCTCCTTTCCGTCAGGCTGAGGTGGATATTATGTACGGTGAGGGTATTTCCAAAGAAGGTAGCTTGATCGATATCGGTACGGAGCATGACATTGTCGACAAGAGCGGAGCCTGGTATTCCTACGAAGGTGAGCGCCTTGGTCAGGGACGTGAGAATGCTAAACAATTTTTGAAGGAAAATCCGAATATTGCTAGTACGATCGAACAAAAAATTCGGGTGGCCAGCAATTTGATTACGACGGTTGCTCCGCCTACAGAAGAAGAGTTGGCACAGCAAGCGAAGGAAGAACAGGAATTGTTGGAGCTTGAATAAAGCTTGGTGAATCCTGGTTTGTGAACTGGGGCCAGGGTTATGGCACCGTCCGTTTGAATAGCATGATTCTGATGCCCTGCACAGTTGTGCAGGGCATTTTTGCATCAACTAAAGTCTGCTTTGTCAGCGGAATCTAACTTTGCGTAGCAGGTGTTCAAAGGCTGCTTTCGTGAATTTCAAAGTGAGGGAAATATATTGCAGTTGGACGATGAAGATGAATACACTTCGGAAGCAAATAAGCAACAAGGGATTTCTCTTTTTCCGGATCATGAGGAATTGATGATTAGTAGGGTAGAGCAGGGACAGGGACGCAAACGTGGAAGGTATATCATTCATTTTGGTCCGTATTCGCTGTCTGTATTAGAAGATGTAATGATCAAGTACAATATGTTCAAAGGAACGTCATTTGATAAAAAAGAACTGGAAGATATCGTTCTGGCAGATGAAAAGCAACAGGCTTATGTACTTGCGCTTCGCTATTTGGGGCGAAAGCCTCGCACACGTCAGGAAATTGCCCAACGTTTGTTACAAAAAGAACTGGATCAGTCTGTTATTGACGAAGTAATGGTTCGACTGCAAAGGGAACAACTCGTAGATGATGATTTATACGCCCGCCAATGGGCAAGGCAGCGCATAACTAGCCAACGTAAGGGTAAGATGTGGGTTAGGCTAGAACTTCGTCAGAAGGGCATCTCTAAAGCCTCTATTGGCGAAGCGTTAGGTGAGATCACCGATAATGAGGAGTGGGAGAGCGCTTTGACGGTCGGACGTAAGAAATGGAATCAGATACGTGGTGATATAATGGAGAAAAAAAGGAAAACCTACCCTTTTCTCATGAGACGCGGATATTCGGGGGATATGACACGCCGAGTGGTCAATTATCTCACTGCGGCCGAGCATGACGTTGCTTCAGATGACGAGGAATTGTTGCAGTGGGAGGAATAGTTGCCAAACGGCTGCTGAACCTTTGACTAGTATGAACGGATAGGATGAGCTAGTTATTACAGGGAAAGCTGCATGGTAGTCTACTAATGTTTGCATTCCCTTGACAATGCCATTTGTCAAATAATAAAATATATATGAAACGATACTTGTGGAACGCCCTTTTTCCTTCCAAAAAAGCGGAATCCACGGGTGAGTTCTCATCGCCAAATAACAAGTGATGCCGCTATGCCAGGCGGAATTGTACATGTGAAAGCATGTGCATATGAAATGAAACGACCTTGTGTCGTTGTCTTAGTTTGACGATCAAAGTAAATGTGACAATTGCAAAAAGTCCCAAGGAATGCCTTGGAGGAACCAACGGGGAGGTGAACAGTATGATGACTGCGATCTGGTTCGTTCTCGTTGCTGTAGCCGCGTTATTCTTTGGGTTCGGGATTGGTTATTTTATTCGCAAATCTATTGCAGAAGCTAAGATCTCCAGTGCGGAAGAAGCTGCCGCGCAAATCGTGGAGAACGCGAAAAAAGAGGCAGAAGCGCTGAAGAAGGAAACGGTATTGGAAGCGAAAGATGAAATCCACCGCATTCGTGCCGAAGCTGAAAAAGAAACTCGTGAACGTCGCAATGAAATTCAACGACAGGAACGAAGATTGCTGCAAAAAGAAGAATCGCTGGATAAAAAATTGGAATCGCTGGAACGCAAAGAAGAACAAGTGGCCAACAAAGAGAAACGAATCGATGAAACCCAGCAGCAAATTGATTTGATTTACAAGAGTCAGGTAACTGAGTTGGAACGTATTTCCAATCTGACGATGGAGGATGCAAGAAGTATTATTCTGACCAACGTAGAGCAGGAAGTTCGTCATGAAACAGCTCAGATGATTAAAGAAATTGAACAGCAGGCCAAAGAAGAAGCGGACAAAAAGTCTCGTGAAATCATCACACTGGCCATCCAACGCTGTGCGGCAGATCATGTAGCAGAAACGACGGTTTCTGTTGTCACATTGCCGAACGAAGAAATGAAAGGCCGGATTATCGGGCGCGAAGGCCGTAATATCCGTGCACTTGAAACCCTTACAGGAATCGACCTCATTATTGATGATACGCCGGAAGCTGTTATTTTGTCCGGATTTGATCCGATTCGTAGAGAGATTGCGCGTACTGCGCTTGAAAAGCTCGTAGCGGACGGACGGATACATCCGGCTCGTATTGAAGAGATGGTGGAAAAATCCCGTAAAGAGGTGGACGAACGAATCCGTGAGTATGGTGAGCAGGCCACCTTTGAGGTGGGCGTGCATAGCTTGCATCCGGATTTGATCAAGATCTTGGGACGTCTCAAGTTCCGTACGAGTTACGGACAGAACGTATTGAAGCACTCGATGGAAGTTGCATACTTGACAGGTCTGATGGCCGGGGAACTGGGCGAAGACGTTGTACTGGCAAGACGGGCAGGATTGCTGCATGACATCGGGAAGGCGCTGGATCACGAAGTGGAAGGATCGCACGTTGAAATTGGCGTGGAACTGGCGAAGAAGTACAAGGAACACCCGGTCGTCATCAACAGCATTGCTTCACATCACGGCGACTGCGAAGCGACTTCTGTGATCGCCATGCTGGTTGGGGCGGCAGATGCCCTGTCAGCAGCAAGACCGGGAGCGCGGCGTGAAACGCTAGAGACGTACATCCGTCGTCTTGAGAAGCTGGAACGCATCTCCGAATCTTTTGAAGGCGTTGAAAAATCATACGCGATTCAAGCCGGACGCGAAGTTCGTGTCATGGTACAGCCAGAGAAAATTGATGATGCGGAAGCATTCCGACTGGCCCGCGATATTACGAAAACGATTGAGAATGAACTGGACTACCCGGGACATATCAAGGTTACCGTCATACGCGAGACCCGTGCGGTAGAATACGCAAAATAAAAGCATTTCAATGAAAAGTGGCCGCTGCTTGTAGGGCCACTTTTCATTATGTAAGGCAGACTAGGGAGGGCTTTCTATCAACGTATTATTTATTGGAGACATCGTCGGCAGTGTAGGCAGAAAGGCATTGAGGGAGAATCTCCCTTCGCTAAAATCAAAATACAACCCGCATGTTATTATCGTGAACGGAGAAAATGCGGCTTCGGGAAGAGGAATTACCCCAGCCATCGCCAGAGAATTTTTTGATTGGGGCGTTCATGGGATTACGATGGGAAATCATACTTGGGACAATAAGGAAATATTTGATTTTATAGATGATGAGCCACGGATCATCCGCCCGGCTAACTTTCCACCAGGAACACCAGGCCGGGGGTATACCGTTGTAAAAGGTGGAGGTAAGGAGCTGGCTATTGTTAATCTGCAAGGTAGAACCTTTTTGCCAGCTATTGACGATCCATTCCGTGCAGCAGATGAAATTGTCGATGAGTTGCGCAAAAAACATAAACATATCCTAGTTGATTTTCACGCCGAAGCAACCTCGGAAAAAATCGCTATGGGTTGGCATTTGGATGGACGTGCTTCAATCGTGGTAGGTACGCACACACATGTACAGAGTAATGACGATACGATTTTGCCACAAGGAACTGCGTATCAGACAGATGCGGGAATGGTAGGTCCTTATGAGGGAGTGCTTGGGATGCAGAAAGAGGCTGTGTTACAGAAATTCCAGACCCAGCTTCCGGTACGTTTTCAAGTGGACATGGGCAAATGGCACTTTCATGCCATCAGCGTAGAACTGAATGACAGTGATGGAAAAGCCCACAAAATTCAGAAAATCAGACTTAAAGAAGATGAATGGCGGATGGATTAACTTTTTTGTGAGCTACTTAAGGAAAGAATAAGGAAAACTGTCACCAAAAAGCAGGAATTATTTGCTGACCCTCGAATAACATCTAATAGTGGAATCAAACCATCATCATTCCCAGGGGAGGTACTTACTATGGATGTATTAAAAGTATCAGCAAAATCCAATCCCAATTCAGTTGCAGGCGCACTCGCTGGAGTACTGCGTGAACGCGGAAATGCAGAATTACAGGCGATTGGAGCGGGTGCACTAAACCAAGCCATTAAAGCGGTAGCCATTGCCCGGGGATTTGTCGCACCAAGCGGAGTGGATTTGATTTGTATTCCTGCTTTTACAGACATTGTTATTGATGGAGAAGATCGGACTGCGATCAAATTGATTGTAGAACCAAGATAATAAATGTAAGTTGCCTGAGCCTGTTTACGATTTGTAAACGGGCTTTTTTGCATTGTGAGTCTGTTACTATGATTTTTTAAAATAAATTTGTAGTGCTTCAATCTATAAATGGAGGTAAGATGCATGAATGATAAGCTAAAAGTGAATTGGCCTGTTGTTGACTTTCATTGTGATGTGTTATGTAAAATGCAGCTCGATGCGCAGATCGATTTCAGTCATCCATCGCTTGATGTCACAAAAGAACGTTTGCTAGAAGGTAACGTGCGGTTGCAAACGTTTGCTATATATATTTCACAGGTATTGGGCATGCCAAGATTTGAGCATGTGGTTCGTCAAATTGAACTGTTCAGGCAGCATGTTACCTCTATCTCAGGTGGGTTGAGACCATTGCTGTGGAAGGAAGACTTGGCAATGTGTGTGCATCAGATGGAGCAAGTAAAACAGGTAGGAGAAGAGAAGCGCACGGAAAAGTTAACGTATGTGGATGGTAAGGGGACGGATCATACATGGGCACCTTGGGCTTTGCTCTCACTGGAGGGGGTAGATGCGCTGGAAGGGAACCCGTTTTATGCAGAATTGTGCTATGCCATGGGAATACGATTGATTGGGCTGACATGGAATTATGCGAACTGGGCGGCTGACGGCATTATGGAACATAGAGGAGGCGGGCTGACTAGCAAGGGGCGTGATTTGGTCAATCGCTGTAATGACCTGGGACTGCTGCTAGATGTGTCGCATTTGTCCGTACAGGGCTTCTGGGAGGTGTTGGAGGAGGCTGCTCTACCACCCATCGCCTCGCATTCGAATGCCTTTGCGAGATGTGCTCATCCCCGTAATCTACGGGATGAACAGATTCGTGCACTGATCGCTCGTAACGGACGGATTGGTTTGACCTTCGTCACAATGTTTCTCAAAGAGCAGGGCATGGTAACTGCTGAGGATCTGCTACCACACATTGAGCATATTTGTTCATTAGGCGGCGAAAGGCATTTGATGTTTGGCTCTGATTTTGACGGTATCGAGCACCATGTGCAAGGGCTGGAGCACTCGGGTAAATATCCGGTTTTTGCAGAACTGCTGCTGAAGCATTACCCTGAGGAGCTAGTCAAGGGATGGCTGGGAGGACATGCGCTGGAATACCTGCAAACGAATTTGCCTTCCAAAATGTCTTCTTAAATAGCTATTTACTAGGAGTTATTATTGGCTGCGAATACCTTGACAAAGTGAGAACGATTACGAAATAATTGGAGCATCTTAGAATTTCATGGTGCTAAAATAAGCATAAATACGGCAGACGTTGGAGCAAGACTGACGGGACACCATGCTGCACCGCCATATCAGAGGGGGCTCCATTACACAATGTTAATAAAGAAGGTTACTTGGCTTGAGCTCTTTTATGACTTATTGTTCGTAGCTGCTGTCTCTAAGGCCACTCATGTTTTACTACATGTTGAGCATGGTAGTATTTCGTGGGAACATATGGAAAAGTTTATTATGATTTTTATCCCAATATGGTGGGCTTGGGTGGGGCAAACGGTCTACAACAATCGTTTTGGGCAAGACAGTATAACGCATCGAATTTTTATGATCCTGCAATTGTTTTTCGTGTTGATCATGACCGCCAGCCTTAATATAGATTTTGATGCGTATTATGTATCTTTTTTTGTTGGCTATATTGGGTTAAGAGGTTTAACTGTCGTTCAATATTTACTTTCGGCATCCAAAGAAACGGCTCATAAACAGGAAACAGCTCGTTTTTTTGGTACCTATTTTTGGATTGGAATAGTCATCTCTAGTTTCTCCCTCTTCTTTGATTCTTGGGTTCGATATTTGATTTTATATACCGGTATAGCTATTGATATCCTCGTTCCTTTGATTGGCCGTAAAAAGTTGGTGATCACACCAATCCATACGGAGCATCTTTTAGAACGCTTTGCACAGTTCACCTTAATTCTGCTTGGCGAATCTGTGATAAGTATGCTTTCTGTTTTACAATCCGATCATTTTACGGTTTCTTCTGTTGTATTTGCTGCTTTGGCTTTTGTATTAGTCATCGCAATCTGGTGGCAATATTTTGAGAATATGGAGAAGCGCGTAGATAAATCAAAACAATCAGCAGGCCAGACTATTATTTATGGTCATTTGTTTATTTATCTTTCCCTTAGCATGCTAGCTGCTTCGATTCAGCTCTTGTTTTTGGGACAAGTAGACTATATCTTTGTGCTTTGCTTTACCTTTGCTTCTGTTTTTATTTACTTTTTGTCGGCTTTGCTGGTATTTCATCAGTACAGATTAAGTCATCTTAAACCTCGTCTCAGAGTCATTTTTTTCTTGACTGGAATACTCTGTGTCCTGTTTATCCTTAATATATTTATTGTCGTTCCCCCTCATCTCATCGTAGCTGAAATTATGCTTTTCTTTCTCCTGTTCGCTAAAACGACGGTTTGATCCGACTTTATATGGGGGATATTTAACGCTGATTGGGGCGAAAAAGGGAACTTTATGCGCTCTCCTTTTCTTTCTTGGTAAAATAGGAGTATAATAGCATGGATGTGTAAAGTATTGTATAGAGAAAAAGGAGTGACCACACGATGAGTAAAATCGTACCTGTCGGCGTTTCCGCCCGTCATATTCACCTGACTCAAGAGCATATTGAAATTTTGTTCGGAGCAGGCTATCAATTAACTGAATTTAAACCTTTGTCCCAACCAGGACAATTTGCCGCAAATGAAACGGTAGCTGTAATTGGTTCTAAGGGCCAATTTGATAAGGTTCGCATTTTGGGACCTGCTCGTCCCGCTTCCCAATTGGAAATCTCTCGCACTGATTCCTTTGCTATTGGTGTAAAAGCACCTGTACGCGAATCTGGTAGCATTGATGGTACACCAGGAATCACGGTAAAAGGACCAGCTGGTGAAGTGGAACTGCAAGAAGGCGTGATTGTAGCAGCCCGCCATATTCATTTCCATACATCTGATGCAGCTAAATGGGACATTAAGGACAAGCAGTTGCTGAAAGTACGTGTCGGCGGCGAACGTGGCCTTGTATTTGAAAATGTTCTTGCGCGTGTGTCCGATTCTTTTGCTTTGGATATGCACATTGATACAGATGAAGCGAACGGAGCCGGTGTGAAAAACGGTGACAACGCTGAAATCGTAGACTAATATACACGTATTTAAATGCCGGAAGGCTTAAAGAGTCCGATTCTTGCAAAAGAATCGGGCTTTTTACATACTATATAATTTATAAATACTTCACTTATGTACAAAAAGAACATGAGTTCACATTGACTTCATGGTATCTGCGGCTGATCTATGGCGATGGCCTATAAATCATGCTATAATTTAGTGTAATGCCTTTTTTAAAGGTTTTTTAGAACTTAAATAAATTTACCCATGCCTAAAGATACAGTAAATCACAAATTAGCTCGTGAAATAGATGGTGTAAGGAGTGACTAAGGAATGGAAAAGAAAACAAAAGATTACTCCAAATATTTTGATTTCTCGGATGCGAAGATTATTTCTGAAGATGAGCATAGCAAAAAGATCCGCATTCGCGGACGTGAAATCAACATTATGGCGGAGCCGAACCATAGAAAAGAAAAGCAACGCGGTAAAGAGGACGTACAAGTATTGTATGATAACGCAGTCCCGGATGAGCTCAAGCATATCGGTGAGGGAAAGCATTATATCGTATACACATTTGGTTGCCAAATGAACGAGCATGATTCCGAAACCATAAAGGGCTTGCTGGAGCAAATGGGCTACCAGGCAACGGAGGATCGGAAGGAAGCGGACATCATTTTACTGAACACTTGTGCTATCCGTGAAAATGCGGAGGATAAAGTGTTTGGCGAGCTGGGTCACCTCAAGCATCTCAAAACAGAAAAGCCAGGACTGCTGCTTGGCGTGTGTGGTTGCATGTCACAAGAAGAGAATGTCGTTAACCGGATTATGCAAAAACACGGTTTTGTCGATATGATTTTTGGTACCCATAATATTCATCGTCTGCCTCAGCTCGTCAAGGAAGCACTCTTTAGCAAAGAAATGGTGGTCGAAGTGTGGTCTAAGGAAGGCGACATTATCGAAAACTTGCCGAAGAAGCGTGAGGGTATGCGGGCTTGGGTGAACATTATGTACGGTTGTGATAAATTTTGCACCTATTGCATTGTTCCCTTTACACGTGGTAAGGAAAGAAGCCGTCGTCCAGAGGATGTAATCGCTGAGGTGCGGGATTTGGCACGTCAAGGCTTTAAAGAAATTACCTTACTGGGGCAGAATGTTAACGCTTATGGCAAGGATTTGAAAGATTTGAATTACAGATTCGGGGATCTGATGGATGATATGCGCAAAATCAATATCCCGCGTGTACGTTTTACGACATCACATCCACGTGATTTTGATGACCATTTGGTTGAAGTGCTCGGTAAGGGTGGCAATTTGGTGGAGCATATCCATCTGCCTGTTCAATCCGGTAATACGGATATATTGAAGAAAATGAACCGAAAATATACCCGTGAGCGTGTTCTGGAACTGGCCGCGAAGATTAAAGCAGCTGTTCCGCATGTTTCTCTGACAACAGATATCATCGTAGGTTTCCCTGGTGAAACAGACGAGCAGTTTGAAGATACTCTATCTCTGGTACGCGAGGTCGGCTATGACTTTGCCTACACATTTATTTATTCACCACGTGAAGGTACGCCAGCTGCTTCGATGGAAGATAATGTGCCTATGTCGGTCAAAAAAGAGCGTCTCCGGCGTCTGAACATTGCTGTGAACCAAAACAGCCTTCGCTTTAATAGTCGATTGCGTGGCGAAGTGGTTGAAGTGCTGGTGGAAGGCGAGAGCAAAAATGACAGCAAAGTGCTTGCCGGTCGGACCCGTTCCAATAAGCTTGTACATTTTGAGGGTTCTAAGGACCTGATCGGTTCCTTTGTTCAAGTGAAAATTACGGAACCTATGACCTTTTACATCAAAGGTGATCTGGTTGAAACGGCCGTAGCAGTTAACGGATAAAAGAATTTCTAACGGGTTGCATGCGGTCTGAGTAAAGGGCTGTGTGCAAGGCCGTCTAAGTGAGAAAAGGAGCGATGGGCAATGACAGAGGAGCGGTTGCAACAAACAGAACTTCAATCGGCGGCGCGCCAGCATGATCATTTGGTCAATCGCGAAATGATATTGGCAAAAGCCAAAGAATTGGCAGGTATTTTGGGTAGCAGTGAGGAAGTGCAGGTATTCCGGAAAGCAGAAGAAAAGATTCAGGATCATGGGCGCATCCAGCAACTGATTGCAACGATGAAAAAGAAGCAAAAGGAAATTGTAGCATTTGAATCCTTGAAGAATCAAAAAATGATTGCCAAAATAGAGGCCGAGCTACAGGAGCTACAGGAAGAGCTTGACGGTATTCCAATTGTCACGGAGTTTCAGCAGAGTCAGGTGGAAATTAATGAGCTACTGCAAATGGTAATCATGGCGATCCGTGATACCGTTGCTGAGAAGGTGAACGTAGAAGAGGGGAAAAGCACTTCCTCGTCGAATTGCAGTGATTAGAATGAAATCTATGGTGTGGAGGCGTAGCTTCCACGCCTTTTTTTCGAAAGCAATTTACTATCGTATGTGTTTATAAGACATCAGAGAAATGGGACAACATCGAAGGGATGGAAGCAAGGGAATGGATAAGTTGGGTAAGATGCTAGAGGGAGAAAATAATACTTTTTGGGAGTATTTAGGGTGTGAGCTGATTGCAGCTGATGCAAACGAGGTACAGATCGCTTTGGAGGCCAAACAAGAGCATACCAATGTGATGGGTATTGTCCATGGGGGTGTGCTTACTTCATTGATGGATCAGGCGATGGGGATGGTCAGTATGGCTTCACGAAATATGGATCCATGTGTAACGACGAACCTGAATGTTCATTTCTTGTCAGCCATGAGGCAAGGACGACTGGAGGTTAGGGCGCGAATTCTTCATCAAGGAGGTCGCACTATAACCACTGAGGCGGAAGTAAGAGATAGTGAAGGCACACTCGGTTCTACATCTACAGCAACCTTCCGAGTATTACGTGCACAAGCAAGTGATTCAGGCAAGGCCTGACACTTGACAAAAATTTTTATTATGTCATAATGAATCTATCAAAACGATATAATATGGTGATGCCAATGGATAGCAATCGTATAAACGAAGAGGCGCAAAAGGCGTCGTACAACATTAAGAAATACCGTACCCCGGATGGAGCTCCAGCGGATATCGTTATGTTTACCTTAACGAAGCGGGAGCGCAAGACGGTAACAAAGACATTGCCTATTCGAGAACTGAAAGTGATGCTCATCAAGCGCCGCAGTTGGCCGTTTGCAGGACGCTGGGCTTTGCCTGGAGGGTTTTGTCAGGAAGATGAATCTATGTATGGAGCTGCCAAGCGGGAGCTGTTAGAGGAAACGGGTGTGGACGGCGGGCACCTGGAGTATTTGGGTGTATATAGTGGACCGGGACGTGATCCGCGCGGGTGGATCATATCACATGCATTTTTTGCGCTGGTAGAAGAATGGATGTTGGAACAGCGTCAGGCGGCCGATGATGCTTCCGAGGTCGGGTTATTCACGATCCGCGAAGCGTTGGAGGAATTGGAGCTGGCATTCGATCACCGGGATATCATAGTAGATGCTTATCGCAAAATTCAGTTACAGATGCTTCAGACGACGATCGCCAAGCAGTTTTTACCGCTACATTTTACACTGGGTGAATTATATCAGGTGATTCAGAGTGTCGTACCGGATTTCGAAGAGCCAAACTTTATTCGCAAAATAACATCGACTCGTAGCAGGCAGGGAATACTGGAAGAGGTGCGTGATGAGAACGGCAAACCGCTCAGTTCCAACCAGTATTCACAAAGACCTGCACAGTTGTACCGGTTTAGTGACAGAGTACCGCGTTTATCTATCTACACGTAACGTCTAATGTAATAGGTTACGCATAGAATGTACAATTTCACTTTGAGGATAAGGAGCTGACCGTACGATGCAGGCACTAATTGTTATTGATTACACGAAAGATTTTGTGGACGGTAGTTTGCCTGTAGGACAACCTGCGATTGAGTTGGATGAACGGATCGCAGCAATTACGCAGGCATACGTGGATCAAGGGGACTTTGTTGTCATGGCTGTGGATTTGCATGAGGAGAACGACCTTTATCACCCGGAGAGCAAGCTGTTTCCTCCACATAATATACGTGGAACCAACGGACGACATTTGTATGGCAAGCTTCGTAGCCTCTATGAGCAACAAAGTGATATTATCTACTGGTTGGATAAAACACGGTACAGTGCTTTTGCGGGCACAGATCTGGAGCTCAGGCTGCGTGAACGTGGCATTCTGGAAGTTCATCTGATTGGTGTGTGTACAGATATATGTGTGCTGCATACGGCTGTAGATGCTTATAACAAAGGTTTTGCTATTACTGTATACAAGGACGCTGTGGCGAGCTTTAATCAAGCTGGACATGATTGGGCTTTGGGTCATTTTGAAGGAAGTCTTGGAGCCGCGGTACGGTCGGCTGAGGATACGGTTTTACGCCAGAAGAAGTAAAATAACTTAACGATTGTGCACCAATGTCCGATAACAAAATGGAGCCGGATATTGCTGAATCTGGGCAGATGAGGCGGTACGCTGCACCACAAACCTGGGGACAGTCAGAGAGGATGATTACGATGCAGTCAACGAGCCTCGCATTACATACAGATAAATATCAGATTAATATGATGTACGCCCATTGGGTGAACGGAAGTCATCAGCGTAAAGCTGTGTTCGAGGCGTATTTCCGTAAACTCCCTTTTGGTAATGGATACGCCGTGTTCGCTGGTCTGGAACGCATTGTGAATTATATTGCAAATTTGCGGTTTACAGAAGAGGACATTCGCTACCTGTCTGAACAGGAGGAGAAATACGATCCCATGTTCATGGAGGCGCTTCGCCAGTTTAAGTTTGGTGGAACGGTCCATTCGATGAAAGAAGGAGCACTTGTTTTTCCAAACGAGCCTTTGGTACGTGTTGAAGGAACGATTATGGAAACGCAGCTTGTCGAGACGGCATTGTTGAATTTTATGAACTATCAGACGCTCATTGCGACAAAGGCGTCGCGCATCAAGCAGGTGGCAAGTGACGATACACTGCTCGAATTTGGGACACGGCGTGCGCAGGAAGCAGATGCGGCGATTTGGGGAGCACGGGCAGCTTATGTGGCAGGTTTTGACGCGACTTCTAATATGCTGGCAGGCGAGCACTTTGGAATCCCGACGAAGGGAACACATGCCCATTCATGGGTGCAGACCTTTATGACGGAGCAGGAGGCGTTTGACGTGTATGCGAAGGTTTTACCGGACCAGGTTACACTGTTGGTAGACACCTTTGACACGCTGGAAAGCGGTGTTCCTCATGCGATTCGGACAGCAAAAATGCTGGAGAGTCAGGGCAAGCGTATGAATGCAATCCGTCTGGATAGCGGTGACTTGGCTTATCTATCCATTCAGGCGCGGGAAATGCTCGATGCTGAAGGCTTAGATTACGTACAAATTGTAGCTTCCAATGATTTGGATGAAAATACGATTTTTAACCTGAAAGCCCAAGGGGCACGTATTGATGTATGGGGTGTAGGAACACAGCTTATTACGGCTTCAGATCAACCTTCGCTTGGCGGGGTGTACAAGCTGGTTGAGCGTGAAGTGGATGGCGAAATGTTGCCGACGATTAAGATCTCGGGTAACCCAGAAAAAGTATCCACACCAGGCAAGAAGGATGTATATCGCATTGTGGATAAGAAGAAAGGGAGAGCTGTAGCCGATTATATTTCTTTCCCGGATGAAGAGCGTCCGCGTAATGGTAAGCGCCTGAAGCTGTTTAACCCTTTGCATCCGTATATGAAGAAGTATGTAGAAAATTATGAAGCCGTGCCAATGCTTGAGCCTATTTTTATAAATGGACAGAAGGTATATGAGCTTCCTGAGCTGGATGAAATTCGTGCCTACCATACTTCACAGTTGAAACTGTTTTGGCCAGAATATTTGCGGAAGCTGAACCCTGAAATTTATCGTGTAAATCTGAGCGAGAAGGTATGGGAGCTGAAGCAAAAGCTGATCGACAGCTATATGCAGCCCGAAGTTGAAGAAAAAGAATAGTTGGAAGAGGCACCTCATGAATGTATGGGGTGCCTTTTTGTGTCGCGGCATGTAGGAAATAGGAGCTTATTTATAAATTTCTCTCATCACATGTCGTAGCTCAGGGACAATAATGCGTTCCATTGCCAAACGAACGGCTCCGCGTGAGCCAGGCATAGAAAATACAGCTGTCCGACCCACAGTACCAGCTACAGCCCGGCTTAATATAGCTGCTGAACCAATGTCCTCAGCAAAGCTTAAATAACGGAAGATTTCCCCAAAGCCAGGTAGTTCCTTATCCAGTAGAGAGGAGACGGCTTCATATGTAGTATCACGTGGAGAAATACCGGTACCGCCTGTCAAAAGTACAGCCTCGATGTCATTCTGTGCCGCTGCTTCGGATACTAACTGCTGAATACCTTCGTAGTCATCCTTGACGATGACATATCGAACAACCTTATATCCATTGGTTTCTAGTAGATCCATAAGCAATTGTCCCCCGGTATCTGTTTCCACGGTACGTGTGTCCGAGACAGTCACGACCATGCAATTAACCTGTTGCGGGGATTCCTGTCGATGCTCCTCTACGGAAGACATATTCATTAAAATGTTCACTCCTTGATCGATGGTTAGACATACACTTTTTACAATAGAGCAATGACTGAGTGTATGCAAGTCAGAAACAGGGGCTAAAAATCCATGTGATTAATATCCTTGCACTTACATACTGGAATATAGTACACTTCCTTACATAAGTCGGGATTGTTTTGTTTTTATTTTATTGTAAGCGTGCACATCAAATGATTAATCTCAAGGATCAGCGGGTAATAGTACAGCAGGGTCAACAACTGGGAGGTAATGTAATATGAATCATTCATACCAACAATGCGTGGATGCTTGCCTGGAATGTATGAACGCTTGCAATGTATGTTACGTAGCGAGTTTGAAGGAATATGATTTAGCTATGCTGCGTGAATGTATTCGAGTGAGTAGGGAATGTGCAGAAATATGCGGATTTGCTGCTCAAATGCTGCAGCGCGGAACGGATTTTGCCGAGCAAATCTGTGAGCTGTGCGCCAAGGCCTGTGAGGTATGTGCTGCTGAATGCAGCAAGCATTCCCATGATCATTGCAAACATTGTGCAGAAGCCTGCCGTCGTTGCGTTCAGGCATGCCGCCAATTGGTGGCAGTGTAATTACATATATGGAACTAGTGCCTGAAGAGGAAATAAAAGGTTGCTTTCTACTGAATAGGTTTGTATAATAATTGGAATTAACGTCATGGAACGGGAGAGTAGCAGCGGAGCCGTATCATTACAGCGAGCCGGAAGAGGTGGAAGCCGGTATGAGGTCCGATGTGAAGCGCACCCGGGAGACGGTTGATCCAACGAGCAGAATTTCTAGTAGATCAGCCCGGCAGACACCGTTATTAGTCATTGGAGTGAAATCGCGATTTGTGTAAGTTAGCTTTAGCTGCACAACCGATTTACGAAGAGTGGTACCGCGGGGATATTGAAGTTCTCGTCTCTTGAATTATTTCAAGAGGCGGGGGCTTTTTTTGTTAGATTCTATAAAAAGAAGGAGAGAGATCATCATGTTAATGAGGATTGCTGCTCAAGCGATATTGGCCCATACGGGCTTGGAGGAAAAAGAAATTTTATCTTTATTCGAGGTGCCTCCGCAGCCTGAATGGGGAGATGTAGCGTTTCCCTGTTTTGTGCTGGCTAAAAAGTTTCGAAAGTCTCCACAGCACATTGCAATGGAATTAGCGGAGCTAGTGAGCCATGAAGAAGGTTTAACTGCTTCAGCATCGGGTGCCTACGTAAATATAACATTGGATCGATCGGTTCATATTCCGCTTCTGCTTGCTGAATTGAGCAAAGCTGATTTCCTCAGGCCCAATATCGGACACGGACAGCGGGTGGTCATTGATATGTCTTCGCCCAATATTGCCAAACCGTTTGGTATTGGTCATCTTCGCTCTACTGTTATTGGTGCTGCCTTGTATCGCATACTTGGTGAAACCGGATATGTCCCAATTAGTGTGAATCATCTTGGAGATTGGGGAACACAGTTTGGCAAGCAAATTGCGGCCTATAAAAGATGGGGAAATGAGGAACAGCTACAACATGATCCAATTGGTGAATCACTGAAACTGTATGTGCGTTTTCATCAGGAGGCCGAGCATGATCCGGCTTTGGAAGATGAAGGCCGCGAGTGGTTCCGACGTTTGGAGCATGGGGATGCTGAGGCTCAACAACTATGGAAATTTTTTGTTGAAGTCAGTCTGGGTGAATTTGATCGTATGTACCAGCGCCTGAACATTACATTTGACCATGTGCTGGGAGAAAGTTTTTACAATGATAAGATGCAGGCAGTTATTGATCAATTAAGAGCAAAAGGATTGCTGGAGGAAAGTGATGGCGCGCTCGTAGTTCGTCTGGAAGACGAGGAACTGCCTCCATGTCTTATTCTAAAAAAGGATGGGACCACCATTTATCCGACACGTGATCTGGCAACAGCGATTTATCGTCATGAAGTGATGAAGGCTGATCGGCTTCTATACGTCGTTGGTGGGGAACAGAAGCTGCATTTCCAGCAGGTGTTTGCGGTGCTGAAACATGCAGGAGAGGCATGGGCGGAGCAGTGTGAGCATGTGCCGTTTGGATTAATGCGGTTTGCGGGTAAGAAAATGTCTACAAGACGTGGAAAAGTTGTCAAACTGGAGGAGGTGCTGGATGAAGCTATAGCGCGTGCTCAAGCCATCATTACTCAAAAGAATCCCGATTTGCAGGAACGACAGGCAGTAGCAGAGGACGTTGGTATTGGGGCGATTATTTTTGGTGACTTAAAAAACAACCGGCTGAATGAAGTGGATTTTTCGTTGGAGGAGGCGCTGACCTTTGAAGGCGAGACCGGGCCTTATGTGCAGTATACTCATGCGCGCATACGCAGCCTTCTGGAGAAAGCTCATGCTCGCGCCGATGTTGATGTTATTACTAATTCTAGCGACAACGCCCTTGTCCAAGATAGCCATTCTCGTGATTTGAATGACATATCGGATGAAATGTTGGGTGACGCAGGTTGGGCGCTGCTTAAGCAGTTGGATCGTTATCACGGACAACTGATACGTGCGGCTCGCCAACTGGAGCCTTCGGTTATTGCGAGATTTGCACTGGATACGGCCCAGGCGTTCAATCTTTTTTACGCCAAGGAAAGGATTGTCAATGGTGGACGCTGGCGTATTCAATTGGCGGAACAAACTGCGGATATTCTGGCATGCGCGCTGCAACTTCTTGGTCTGAAAGCACCGAATCGGATGTAAGCAAAGAGAACAAAGGGGAGCGAGGTTTCCCGGCGGGATACCGCTACCCAGATCCGGTTCTTCCAAGGGGACACTGTAAAAGGTAATCTGTCACAGGCACTTTTGAGGATGTATAAAGATAGTGAGCAGAAAAGAGTTAGATGGGTTACACTAATCGCAGCTATTGCACTGTTTTGCAACCAATTTGTGCATATTTGAAACATTTGATGCTTTTATTGCGTCGGTAAGTATAGAAGCAAAGTAAACATGGAGGTGTATCTCATGAAAAAAAATAAAAGCGTGGCAGTTGCCCTGCTTGTCGTCTGCTCATTGGCTGTGGCTACGTCGGCTTCTGCTTTTCGTGATATAAAGGGAGCTGAACAGGAGAAGATCGTAAACTCACTTCAGGATAAAGGAATTATCCAAGGAATAACCAAGGATAAATTTGCACCGGATCAAACGCTCACCTATGCACAAGGAGTACATTTGGTTGTTCGTGCGATGGATCTTCAGGTAATGCCTGATTTCACAACGGGTTCCTTTGCAAACATTCCGGCTTCCGCATGGTATGCCCAGTCCTATCGGATTGCGGCCCAACACCAAATTCCTTTGTCACCAGATATTGATCCAAGCACCCGTATGACAAGAGAACAATTTGCGAATATTCTGTATAAAGCAGTGAGTGCAACGGGTGAATATCCAACTGTCCGTATGTACATCAAGGTAGCGGATGGCAAAAAATTAGATCAGGAATCAAACGCAGCAGTTCAATTCCTGCTGTTGACCAAAATTGCAAAATTGGACGAACAGAGCAACTTTAACCCGGATCGTAAAGTAACGCGGATGGAGGCAGCAGAAATGGTCTATAACGCATCCGAATTTGTACAAAGTCATAAAACGGTTGAAGCTACTCCTGAAAATCCGGCTGAGCCTGTAGATCCGGTTCAACAAAACAATATTAGTATGAGTGTAGAGAAGGCAAATGACCAGCAGAACAAAGTGACAATTACCCGTCTGCAGGCACCTAATCCAGGTTACGGCATTGAAGTGGATCACATCGACTACGTAGATGATACGAATGCAGTAATTTACTACAAGCTGACTAGTCCAAAGCCAGGGGAAATGAATATTCAGGTCATTACGGATACCCACACAAGTACGTTGGTAGACAGCAAGTATAAGGTTACGCTCAAAGCAGTAGATGGAACAGTGCTTCCGCCCACCGAAACAGGCACGTCTGTAGCTAAATAAAAATGCAAGCCATATGTCCTATATAAAAATAAACCAGCGAGCCTCCAATGTGTAGGAGAGGCTCGCTGGTTTTTTCATGCCAAATGTTCATCGTTAGCCCTAAGCAATTGGGCTATTCAAGCTTTAAATGCTGACTTTGCCAGTAAGCAAGTCATCTTGCGCAGGAGGCGTAGCAGAGGATGAATCTGATTCTGTTGCAACTGTTCCCGACTGGAGCTGATACATTTGGAAGTAACGCCCGCCTTGGGCCATAAGCTCGTCATGGCTACCCCGTTCAACAATTTCACCCCGATGCAGCACCAAAATTTGGTCCGCACTGCGAATGGTGGACAAACGGTGAGCAATGATAAAGGTCGTACGTCCCTTCTTGAGCACCTCAAGAGCGGATTGGATGAGCGCTTCCGTTTCAGTGTCAATATTGGCAGTAGCTTCATCCAGAATTAAAATTGCGGGATCAAAGGCTAGTGCACGAGCGAAGGAAATAAGCTGGCGTTGCCCGGCTGATAAGGTGCTGCCTTTTTCAATAACAGGCTCATCGAATCCTTGCGGCAAATGGGCCAGCAATTTGTCGGCTCCAACGTCATGCAGCGCTTTATTCACCTGTTCTCTCGTGATTCGGCTGTCTTCGAGACTGACATTAGAGGCTACCGTACCTGTAAACAAATATGGATCTTGAAGAACAATACCCATATGATGGCGAAGCCATTGCTTAGGGATGTCTTTGACAGACGTTCCGTCAATGGTGATCGTTCCTTTTTGCGGATCATAGAACCGGAATAGCAGGTTGATAATCGAACTTTTGCCTGATCCGGTATGTCCGACAAGGGCAACTGTTTGCCCGGGCTGTGCTGTAAAGGAAATATGTTTAAGTACATCATCCTTTTTGTAGGCAAAGGAAACGTCGTTAAACTCTACCTGGCCTTTGTAGCGCGGCATCGTGCCGTCCGTCACCGGCTCTCCAGTTTCGTCCATCAACTCAAATACGCGTCCTGAGGATACGATGGAAGTATCCAGTACGGCGAGTTGGTTGACCATACCCGTCATAGGTTGGAACAGTCGACCCAGCACATCGACGAAGGCATACAATACGCCTAGTGAAACAGCACTACCTGTAGTTCCGAGCGCCTCAGATCCGAAATACCACAACACGACGGCAAAGGCGAGATTTCTCAACACGTTGACTAAATTGTGCGAAGTGAAAGCGTTCAAATTCAGCATTTTATTCTGATGCTTCATATAGTCATCATTCAGTTCTTCAAACTCTTGCTGCGTTTGTTTCTGGTGGCGGAACACGCGAATAATGGACATCCCTTGAATCGATTCATTGATAATCGCATTAATTTCACTGAGTCTGGACCGAATGATCGTATTATAGCGGGTGGCGACCTTGCGATACAATACAATCCACAAGATCAGTAACGGTACAATAAACAGAGAGATAAGACCCAGTCTGAAGTCCAGCAAAAAGAGTGCAACATATACTCCTGCCATCGTTACAATCCCTGAAGTGAAATTGGAGAGCACAGCCACAAACAAATCTTTGACTGCCTCAGTGTCATTCGTAACACGGGATACGACTTTGCCTGCAGGCAAGTTATCAAAAAAGTAAACTGGCAGCCGCTGGATGTGAGCGTAGAGATCAAGCCGAAGCTTTTGTATGACCTTGTTCGCCGAGGATTGCAGCCAGTATGTTTTGCCGAATTCAGCAAAAATGGAAATAACCAGGAAGAAGCAATACCAGCCAATCAGCTGAAAGATACCGGGCATTTCCGGTTTGTAAAAGCTATACAGTTCATCAGCTGTCAGAGCCTTAGCTTCATAGCGAAAGGTGTCGGAGCCGCGTGTCACAGTCAGCGTTCCGTTCGTAAAGGAGCGGTTACCGTCAGCCACTTGAACCGAGCCATCGACAAATACGAAAGATTTCCCAACTTGTAAAATCCTCGCTTCGCGACCTTTGGTCTCCCCGGACTCAAAGCGATCTTCACGCTTAAAGTGGGTTCCAGCATAGCTTACAGTTCCGTCCACACTAGTTGTTTCATAAAATGGTTTTTCAATAGCGAGCATATGGTCGTCGATCATCGTTTTGGCGATGAAGGGACCAGCCAGCTCGGCGGCTACTCCGATAGCCAAAGCGATGAGAGCGGCGATAAAGCCTGCTTTGCTCGTCAGCGCGTACTGAAATAGCCTTTTGCCGATATTGGGTTTCATTAGGATACCTCCCCTGAGGTCAGATCAGATTCCACTTGTTGCCGTTCATACTGTTGTCGGTACCATCCGTCAGCCTGAAGTAGCTCGCTGTGGGTCCCTTCCTCAATAATGCGTCCTTGCTCCAGCACGACGATCCGGTCTGCATGTTCTACAGCGGAAAGGCGGTGGGTGGAGATCAAGGTTGTTTTACCCGAGCGCTTACGTCGGATATTGTCAATAATCCTTGCTTCCGTCCGGGCATCTACTGCAGATAGTGCATCGTCGAGCAATAGAATATCCGGATCACCGATAAAGGCGCGCGCCAGCGAAACACGCTGCTTCTGGCCGCCGGACAGGGCGATACCTTTTTCTCCGACCAGTGTATCCAGCCCATCAGACAGGGTACCTAAATCCTGGTCGAAGGCAGCAGTACGGATAGCTTCCATAATGTCGTCGTCATCTGCATGAGGTTTTCCGAATTGAATGTTCTCGCGCACCGATTTGGAAAACAAAATTTGCTCTTGCGGCACGTAGCCGATCCAGCTGTGTAGTTGTTCTACTGCAATGTCCTCTAGACGTATGCCGGAGATTAAAATATCACCACTACCCGTCGGATATTCATGTAGTAGCTGTTTGAGCAGCGTGGATTTCCCACTGCCTGTTCTACCGACGACGCCTAGCGTTTCTCCGCGTTTGAGCTCCAGACTCACATGTGACAGATTGTCAATAGTAGAGGTAGGGTAACGGAAGGTAACGTCTTTCATCCTGATGGATTCGAGGCGATCCACTGGAACAGGTTGAGCTGCATCTTGAACATCTGGCTGGACATCGAGAGTTTCATTAACCCGGTCCAAGGAAGCGCTACCGCGCTGCATAATGTTAATCAGCTCTCCAATGGCAAACATCGGCCAAATCATCATTCCTAGATACATATTAAAGGAGACCAATTCGCCTAGCGTGATATCGTTATGAAATACCAGATAAATACCATACCCGAGTCCAATGACGTAGCTAAGTCCTACACATAAACGAATTGTTGGTTCAAAGAGGGCATCCATCCGAGCGACAGCCAGATTTTTACGAAATACATCGTCGGTAATATCGGCGAAACGCTTTTCGTCCATTCGTTCTTGCACATAGGCGCGAATGACTCGGATACCTGCCACGGATTCCAACACCTGATCGTTCATATCACCAAATGCATCTTGTGCCAGTGTGTAACGCTCGTGAACGGCTTTACCGTAAATGCTCATAGCCAGTGCGATAAAAGGTAGGGGCAGGATAGCTGCCAGTGTCAACTTCCAACTGATTAGAGTGCCCATGGCAACTAATACCACGCTCAGATAGACCGTAGAGTCTGTCAGTGTCAGCATGCCGAAGCCCGCTGTACTTGCTACGGAGCGAAGGTCGTTCGTGGCACGAGCCATCAGATCCCCAGTGCGGTTGCGTTCAAAAAATGGAGGGGTCATTCGCAGCAGATGATTCATAAAGCGTGTGCGCAGTAGGCGTTCCACCAGATTGGCACCACCAAACAGCTTGTGCATCCATATGTACGTAATGTAGTAGATGACGGCTAGAATGCCTATGATGTACAAAATATAACGCCAAAGTGAGGACCAGGAAATTGAACCACGCACAATTTCATCAATGGCACTACCAAGCAGCCGAGGTGGAGCAAGCTCCAGCACACCAACGGCTATCAGCAAAAACAATCCAATGGAGTATCGGCTTCGTTCTCTTTTAAAAAACCAACTCAAATTTTTAAGTACCGAAAACAAGAGGAATCCCATCCTTTCATGATAAGTTCATTCGAGAGTTGTGTACCATTTTGAAGAAACAACAGCGGCTTGCTACCACAAATATGATCCGGCAACAGGCGCAAAAAAGGCATACCGTCCGCAGACGATATGCCTTAAATCTCAATATCATATGGCGCGCAGGTATTTTCAGCACACTCACCACTGAAAAACTGCTCAAACGCAGGCAGCCACTCGTATTAAACCATACAACGCGAATGGCCCAATTTTGAAGGATGCGACAGGGGAGATGCTCCGGTATGAAGTTGTTGTGTTTGTAGATGTGGGTAAAATGCAATAGGAAATTTTAGCACCGGTAACACTCCTTTCTTCCTCAAAATGGGTTCATTCTAACATGAGTAATCGTTCAAATTGGTAATAAATTTCAAAATGGATCTCGTATGGTTGAATCTTAACACCCTTTTTTGCGAATTGTCAAACCTTTTTCAAAAAAATGTATATGACTTGTCCAAGAAGCTCGCTAGGTTGAGACCGGTTGGTGGTCATTCTAAAAGATGCTATGATATAGTTGGCAGACGTCATTGTACAAGGAGATGAGCATAACGTATGAGCATACAGGTAACTGAACCTGCGGCACAGTGGTACATTAAGGAGCTTAGTTTGAATCGTGGAGATTCGATCCGTTTTTTTGTTCGCTATAGCTCTGGCGGTGGGTTGCATCCAGGCTTTTCTCTGGGAATTGCCGTAGAGCCGCCGCAGCACCCCGTATTACAGCATGAAGCGGCTGGCATTACGTTTTATATGGAGGACCAGGATTACTGGTATCTGAAGGGCCATCATCTGGAAGTTAAGTATTTGGAGGAACATGATGACATTATTTACACCTATGTTGAGGATGAACAAGCTTAGTGTTCCACTGTCAATCATAGCGTGCAAATAGTTTGGACATGAAAAGCGGCGGAGTATCGTGTTACAGGAGATAAGCCTGTACATGATGCTCCGCCGCTTTTTTGTGGTCAAGGCGGGTATGTCGTATGTCAAGGGTTGTTAAGTATCGGGCCATCGAGTGCAAAATCAAAATCATCAATGTCGTACACATGTACAGGTACGGAAGCTTCGATAATGCGGTGGATCCAGTCCAATTGATCCGTCAGAATGGGTAATGATTCACGCTGAGCTGTCAACACCAGTTCAGTCTCAATTGGATCAAAATATTCTCCGTAATGCGCTGTATCAACAGCATTAATGATGATGAGTGATGTATTGGCATCGAATAGAATAGGCAAGCTCTTGGCCCAAGGCATCTGAAGGGCACGCCGAATTTTTTTCTGATTCAACGGTTCCTCAAAATAACTGATCAACTCGCTTACCTTCCGCTTCACATGTTGATCGTCCATAGGATTATCCATGAGCGGCTCTGTGCTGTCCTGGAATTCGTATAGTTCTAGCAGTGATGTGTAAGGCACTATATATTCCACAGGGGCGGGAGATGTAAGTAGTTGGCCGTATATAGCCACCATTACAGCTTCCGTTACAAATTGTCGAGACATCGGTCAAGCCTCCTGCATTTACCAAATTATGCGATATGAGTATACCACAAAGCGGGACTGAATTCAGCCCGACATGCAGATTGCTATCATGTATTCCTATATTTGTTGTACGAATTTAGCTGCGGCCAATTAACAAGGAAAGCAATCCGGCAGCAATTAGAGGTCCAACAGGAACTCCTTTAAAGAAGGCAACGCCAATGACGGTCCCGATCAGTAGACCTGTCACAATAATGGGCTGTCCAGACATTAAAGTTACTCCGCGGCCGCCAAGATAGGCTACCAGAATTCCGATACCAATCGCGAGCAGTGATTTCCAGTGCAGGAAAGACTCCATCACCTGATTGATACTGATTTTACCGCTGGCTAGCGGGGTCATGACCCCGATCGTCAAAATAATAATTCCGATCGTCAGGCCATACTTTTCAAGCCAGGGGAAAGCAGTGTGAAAGCTGGTTACCCGCAGTAGCAGTAATACAACCATGGCAATAGTCACGGTAGAGTTGCCACTAACAATCCCTAGACCAGCCAATACCAGTAAGATAAGTGAGCTGTAATCCATACAGATGTTCTCCTTCGTTTATTTAGCTTTCGATATGTTCGGCGATTTGTCGCCCGTGCCAGCGGCCTGTTTCAATAAACACTTCATTGGCATTGCTGCCTGAAGCGATGACCCCGGCGACATATACACCTGGGATGTTCGTTTCCATCGTGGCAGGATTAAATTCTGGTTTGTCCAGATCCTCAGCCATGTGAACGCCGACAGACTCCAGCAGTTTTCGTTCCGGGTGAAATCCGGTCAGTGCCAGTACAAAATCATTCTCGAGTCGGAATGCTTCAGTGTCCAGCGGATTGACTATGACATGGTCTGGATGGATTTCGGTAATGCGTGCGCCTAAGTGCAGCGTGATTTTCCCTTTTTGTACCATACTGTCAAACAGTGGACGTACCCACGGCTTGATGTATTGGGACAACTCGCTTCGACGATATACCATATCAATCGTAGCTCCGACCCGCACCAATTCCATCGCAGCATCTACCGCAGAGTTACTGCCACCGATGACTGCGACCCGGGTTCCTGTATAGGGATGGGCTTCGCTGAAATAGTGCGTGACTTTATCCAATTGTTCCCCGGGAATGCCTAAATAGTTCGGATGATCAAAATATCCTGTAGCCACTACGACATAACGGGACGAATACGTTTTGGTTATTTCTCCTTTGCTCAGGGTATGTACGGTAAATGTACCGTCATCCTGGCGATGAATGGACTGGGCCTCCTCATAATGCTGAATGTTCAAGTTATAATGAGTGGCTACCTTACGATAGTACGCCAGTGCTTCATGACGATAAGGTTTGTCATTAGGGGTGCTGAATGGAACATCACCGATTTCCAGTAGTTCGGCGGTGCTAAAAAACTGCATGTTCGTCGGATACAGAAAAATGGAGTGAACGATGTTGCTTTTTTCAATAATGACAGTTTGCAAACCTCTGCGGCTGCATTCGATTGCAGCGGATAGTCCGCAGGGTCCGCCACCGATAATGATTACGTCGTGCATTTGGATGAACCTCCAGTTGTATTGGTTTATTACGCCAGTTTTGTAGGGTTAACATTATTTTGACTATTAAAAACGGATCTCAGGATTGAAGCAAATAGCTCAGTATGTGAGAAGTTTTCAAATAATAATCCTACCGCAATGCGAACACAATATCCAGCTGTTTTCAGAAAGAGATAACGGACAGTGAAGATTGACAGCCACTTTTAGCAAACATATAATTAGATATATATCTATTTTATATGATTGAATTCGCTTGCATAGCAAGTATGTACTAGTGAAATGAGGTGCAATAACGATGCAACTGGATAAAATGGTCAATTATCATAAAGCACTTGCTGATCCAACGCGAATGCGGATATTACTTCTTTTGTCTCGTGGGGAGATGCATGGCCAAGCTTTGGCGAAAAAGCTGAATTTATCCCAGCCGACTGTTACACATCATGCTTCCAAACTCCGTGAGGCTGGGTTGATTAAGGAACGACGTGATAAAAACACGGTGTATTTTACACTGAATCCAGAGCTGATCCGGCAGCATGCCGAGGCGACGGTGCAATTTATTTTCGAAAAAGGAGAGGGGGAGGAAGAGATGTCAGAGTTGAATGAAACGCTGGAGGCGTCGGTCTTACGCAATTTTTTTTCCAAGGACGGCAAGTTGCGCCAAATCCCTGCACAGTATAAGAAAAAATTGATTGTACTTCAGATGCTGGCAGAAAAGCTGGAGTCAGGCCGTATGTATCCTGAACGTGAATTAAACGAGTGGATCAAGCAATACCATGAGGATTTTGCAACGATTCGGCGTGAGCTGATTATGCATCAGTTTATGTACAGGGAACGGGAAATGTACGAATTGAACCCGCGTGAGATGTGGACACGCTGGGATCAGGTACGCTAAACGAAACTTGACAAAGATTTCAAAAAAAGTTTCGTAGCAGCCTTGACAGACAATTGATGGACTTGTATGATAAAGGAAATTTTAGGAGGAGGCGATGTTATATGCGTACGAACATGAATGGATGGGTTCAGCAGCAGAATGACTTGTCTCCCGCACGGACGATGCACGGTTAAAGACTGTATAGATCTATAGTCTTGGCTTAGCAGTTGGTTGGACAGTAGAACCAACGAAATCCGCAGGGAGTGATTCCCTGCGGATTTTTTATGGTTAGGCGTCTTGTTATCCAGTTATTGGTTCTGGGGAGTGGTCCGTGAGAGACCGCTTGCTTAAGTGAACGAACGGATCACATCGGCCTGACTCGTATACCCTCCGCAGGGAAACCCCTGCGGATTTTTTGCGTTGTTTGCATGCGGGGAGAAAAAATGTACACCTATCGAATAACACTCTACGATCAAAAATAAACGATGATTTCAGGAGGAAAACAATGAGTATACATGAATACGGTTGGTCTGATTACTGGAACGGTTTTTGGGACCAATGGAAGCAAAGCTATGAGGAAAGAGCAGGAAATACACAGGTACGTCCTGCCCGCTTGATTGCTGATTATGGACAAAAGGTGAAGCTTATCACAATGGATGGAGAACGCTGGGGAGCGGCTTCAGGTAAGCTACGACATGCTATGGTAGATCCGGCGGAAATGCCGGCTGTAGGGGACTGGCTGGCAATCACCACGTCGGATGAAGTGTCGGATGCAGTAATTCATGCCGTCTTGCCACGTAAAAGTCGAATATCTAGGCAGGCCGCGGGCTTTGAGACGAAGGAGCAGCTGATCGCTACCAATGTGGATACGCTGTTCCTTGTTAATGCGCTGAATCATGATTTTAATATGCGCAGACTGGAACGGTATTTAATTATGGCTTGGAACAGCGGGGTAAACCCGGTTGTCGTTTTGAGTAAGAGTGATCTTTGTGAAGATGTCGAACAGCGGGTTGCTGAAGCGGAGGGAGTTGCTCCTGGTGTACCTGTTATCGTTATCTCTGCTTTGCAGAACGAAGGCAGAGAGCAACTGGAGGCGTTTCTTCAACCTGGCTGTACAGTTGCTTTGACAGGCTCTTCCGGTAGTGGCAAATCCACGATAGTAAACTGGCTCTCCGGGTCTGAAGTTCAACTGACACAGGATGTGAGGGAGGAAGACAGCCGGGGCAGGCACACAACCACTCACCGACAGCTTTTTCCCATCGCAAAGCAAGCTGTTCTGCTGGATACACCCGGCATGCGTGAGCTTAATCTGTGGGATGATTCCATGGGTGTCGCTCATACCTTTACGGATATTATGGAAACGGCGCAGCAGTGCCGTTTTGCAGATTGCAAGCATAAGGGCGAAGCTGGATGTGCAGTGGAGGAAGCTATAGAGAGAGGGGAATTGTCGGAATCCAGAGTGAACAATTATCGCAAAATGCAGCGTGAACTGGAATATCAGGCGCGTAAGGAAGCAGATCGACGCAGGAAAGATAGCCGTTCAAGCACAGCCTCGGGTCGTAGGGATCAGCGAAGCGGCTGGCGACGTGATGTGGAGTGGTAAGCCAAGCTGCAGTGAAGCATCAAATGTAAAAATATAAGAAAATCTAAGTTGTATTCGGCATATGGTATAAAGGGGTGAATATATGCCGAACTACAGCATTGTGGTGGATTTATCGGATCGTCGTTTATATTTGAAGGATGGAGATCAGATTGTTCTTAGTTATCCAGTCGGTATTGGCAAGCTGGCTACACAGACACCGCATGGGCAATTTACGATTATTAACAAACAGCCCAATCCTGGCGGCCCTTTCGGAGCGTTCTGGATGGGGCTGTCCAAGCCGCATTATGGCATTCATGGCACCAATGAGCCATGGTCCATTGGCAAGATGGTGTCACATGGCTGCATTCGAATGCAGAATAAGGATGTGCTTGAGCTTCAGGAGAAGGTAAGTATAGGCACGCCAGTCACGATACAGCCGTAGCGGCTAGACGACATGAGACTCTGTATCTACTCATACGTGGAAACCGCGTCATAGACTGTATCTGTGAAGCGTATTTCATGGCGAACGGCCGTAACTTTAAGTTAGATGCTGCGTTTAGTTACGATTTGGGTTGGATAGGGATACGGGCTTCAATCTGTTTGGAGCCCTCTTTGTCGTCTGCGGACTTGACTAACGGTCCCGAAAGGCGTTCCCCTTGTGTACCGTACGCCTGTTTGGCGTTGGTCCACATATCTTCGTTCGGTTCGAAACTTATGACTATGGTGTAGTGGTTGGCAAGGCTCGGCTTTTTGACCCTCATGCTGAAGGAGCCGTCAGGCATAACTTTGGTTTGATCATCGTAGCCAAACTGCCATCGTCCCGGAAAATCAATCGTGAGTTTGACGTCCGACCCTTCCAGCAAATTGCTGCGCGCATATACATGATAATAGTTACCTTCTTGCTTCACATCAGGCTTAATCCACACTTGAGGGCTACCGTAGTCCTTAGGTTTGTTCCAGACGGGCTTAACTAAAGGGGTATTGCGTTCTTGTTCAGGATCAAATTCAGCCCCAATCCGAACTTCATGCAGAAGCTGTTTGTTTTCTTCGTATTGATATACATAAGGACCTTCTAATTTGTTGCCACCGCTGCCATACAGATTTCGTATTTCATTGTCTTGGTCATCTGGACGGAACAGAACAGTCAGATCCATACTGCCCTGTATTCCGGGGCGTTGTACCTGGAGTACAAAACTTCCATCCTTTTGAACGGTTGTCTCATCCGTGTACCCAGTTAACAGGGAGTTTTTGACCGCAAGATTCCCTTTGATCCGTGCTCCGGCCGGGAGGTTGGAATGTCCTGTAACCTTCACGGTATTTTTATCAATGCTAACGCCACCTGATATTTCGACATAGCTGCTGCCTTGCTTATGGACAGGTGTATGATTGGCAGCTCGTTCATCAAGGGATGATGCGCCTTGGTTGGGATTACCCGTTACGGTGTAGGCACGTGCTTCAGCTTCATGTTGGGCCATACTCCGGGTTGAAGCTTTTTCCCTGCTGCATGCAGCCAGCATCGTTAGGATTAAGAATGCACATAAAAGGTTCCAGCTTATTTTGGTAATCATGTGTTTACTCATGGTTTTTGCTCGCTCCTTGTCCATAGCTTCCAGGCTTAACGTGATAAAATTTTCGAAACTTTATGTATTTACCCTAATTAAAGGGTATGTAATCCTGTCTGCTTTATCCTATAAGTAACGTACCTGTTTAAACAACAGACAGAATGGTTAAAAATGGATAGCCTGATCATCCCCTTGAAAAGCAGGGGCAGCTTGCTGTAAAGGAGCCTGAGTCATATGTCCATTGACCGTTTTATCTTAAAAAAGCTGGACAACTGCCGGGAAGAGCATACACGCGCTAATTTACTAGAACTGTTTAGAATACGAATTGAGAAGGCGCAGAATAAGGAACGAGGCGGTAAAAAAGGTTATCGCAGAATACTTTAAATAGAGTCTAATCAAATGCATAAGCTGCGGTAAGTCACATGTATCATGTTTCAAAGCTGCTGATATGGAGAGGGTGCTGAAATGCCCCTCTCTTTTTTGTGTCTAATGTGGACAAAAAAAGTCCCTCTTAATAGAGGGACAATGCCAATGAATCATTTTCACTAACGCTATGCAGGATGGCTTCACAACCGACAATCTCTATACTGATCAAAGAGTTAAGACATTTTTGAAGGGCACGCTTGCCGCTGGAGATTTTATTCTCCAAAGTGTTACTTAGAAGTTTTAATGTTTTTTGTACCGGTTGCTTATTTTCTTGATTGAAGTATACGGGAATACGTTTGTTTTGAAATGTAATTAATGTTCTCACAAAAATCACCTCGCCTGAGTTATTTCATGGCTTCATTGTAGTGCCCGTTTCTTAAAATTACCTTAAAAACACCTTATAAAAACATAAAGGTCTGAAAAATTTACAAAGTGTTCACAACAATCTAGGTAACAATCGAATTTAGTTCTAACTAATCGACAAAATGACGTATATCCCCATATTAAAAACAATTAAATACATATTATTGATGCTAATGACTCTACTAATGTGAGAAAATATGACTAAAGTCGCTGTTTTATTTTTGGAGTGGGTATTTTGTAACAAATTGACAGTCTAATAGTCGGATGCTACAGTTACGATAGCCATATTTCCGTAGAAATAGGCTTTTTGCGTGAACTTTGCTATATATTAAGGATCGGGAGGGATGACAGATGATCCTGACCGTGCTTTCAGGACGACAGGAAACAGAGTGGTTTGACATCGAGGTAGCTGATGAATACTCGGTGGAACATTTAAAGTTGATGCTGGGTGTGCGCATTTTCGGCGAGCCTCCAGCGGAAGGCATGCAATATATTATGGAAGCAAAGTTCCCGGAAGGGCTTTGGTTCAGGGTGGGGGACAACCAGCTACTCACAGGATCAGGCTTGCGGGAAGGCTGTACTGTGCGTATTCAGCGCGCTTTTTCGACAACTCAGGACGAAGCGCCTGTGTATGGAAGGCGTTCTCTGTTTCAAAGTGAAAAAAATGGGTAAATACACACATGAAATTATATGAAACCTTGCTAAAATGAAATAGTAAGCGAAAAGGGGGACTTTTGTCTTGAATGCATTATACCAGCGATCCCCGAGATTACGGCCGGCGCTCCGAGAGGAGAAGCTGGAGATTTTACGGCCTCCGGCTGAACCGAGCAAGCCGTCTTTTTCTATTATATCTATACTTATTCCGCTAATGATGACGTTGGTGACTATAGGCTTTTACGTATATATGAGCAAAACAGGCAAGATGGGCAACAGTAACTATTTGATGTTCCAGATGGTCACTGTGGTCATGATGCTTACATCTTATACGATTCCTTTTTTCGTCTATCTAAATAATAAGAAGGAATACAAGCGCAAGCTGGAGGAACGGGACCGCATGTACCGGGAACAGCTCCAAAAGCATCGTGAAGAACTTGAAATGAAACGCGAGGAGCAAATTCGCACACTATATGAAATTCACGGAGACCCGCAAATATGCACTCAAATTGTCAAAAACCGCAACAGTTCACTCTGGGAACGATCACCTGAGGATGAGGACTTTTTGCAGGTGCGTATTGGGACTGGACAAGTTCCCTTTCATATTAAATTGCAAATTCCACGTCCAGACGGTTATGATCGAGATCCTTTGTTGGGAGCTGCGGATGAACTGGAAGAAGAATTTCGTCTGGTAGACGCCGCTTCCATTGCATTACCGCTATTTCAATCCAAAGTGGTTGGATTGGTCGGCGAACGGGAGCATACCCTTGCTGCGTTAAGAGTCATCTTGGCACAAGTGGCGGTTCGTCACTCGCCAGATGAAGTGAAAATTGCTTCCTTCTATGACGAGCGAGAGGAAAGTGAATGGACTTGGATGCGTTGGCTCCCACATGTGTGGGATGATGACCGAATCCAGAGAATGATGTCAGACCGTAGTAGCAGTGCACATCAACTAGCTGATTTTCTGTTTGCCAGACTGAACCGCCGTAAAAATAATCGCAATGATCGTCAGGGCAGAGGGATGGAAGTCCCGTGTTATGTCGTTGTTTTATCTGACACCCAGCTGATTGAGGAAGAACCGTTGCTGCCGTTGTTACTGGAGGACGGCCGAGCCATTGATGCGTGCACGATTGTGCTGGCTTCTCGTAAAGAGGCTTTGCCGATGCAGTGTCAGTTGATTGTGGAGGCTTCCAAAGAGCAGGGCGTATATGCCCGCAAATCAGAATCGGCGGAGGTTGAACAGCAAAGTTTTAAACCGGATCGTTTGTCAAAAGAGGAAGCCGATGCATTGGCGCGGTACATGGCTCCTATTCGCTTGAAGCGTTCCTCTGCTTCTGATATTCCCGCTGTGCTGCCTCTGTTTGATATGATGAGCGTAGCGAGTGTAGAAGAACTGGACGTGGCAGATCGGTGGCGACGTAACCGCCATCCTGATACCTTACCCGTACCGATGGGCGTGCGAGCAGGCGGCAAGAAGATTATGATTAACCTGCATGATAAGATAGAGCGTCAAGGACATGGTCCCCATGGCTTGATCGCCGGTACAACGGGTTCAGGGAAGAGTGAGGTTATCCAATCCATCGTAGCCTCGCTTGCTGCCGAGTTTCATCCGCATGATCTTGCTTTTATGCTGATCGATTACAAGGGTGGAGGCATGTCCAACACATTCGTTAACTTGCCGCATGTGGTGGGTACGATTACGAACTTGGACAATAATTTGATTGAACGTGCCAAAATATCTCTTAAAGCAGAACTGGTTCGTCGACAGAAGATATTGAACGATGCAGGCAATTTACAGCATATTGATGAATATTACAGACTACTCCGGCAGCGGCAGGAACAACCGCTGCCTCATCTGGTTATTATTATTGATGAATTTGCACAATTAAAGCGGGATCAGCCAGAGTTCATGGACGAGCTAATCAGTATTGCCGCGATTGGGCGGACATTAGGTGTCCATCTGATTTTGGCGACGCAAAAGCCCGCAGGTGTCGTGGATGATAAGATCTGGAGTAACTCCAGGTTCCGCATCTGCTTACGGGTGCAAAGCGAAGGTGATAGCCGTGACATGTTGAAAATACCGAATGCTGCGTGGATTACGAAGCCGGGACGAGGATATTTTCAAGTGGGTAGCGACGAGGTTTTTGAAGAGATGCAGTTTGCTTGGAGCGGTGCGCCGTATATAGGCAACAGCGATATTTCTTCTGCACTACCTGTCCATGAAGTGAGACTGAACGGGAAACGTGAAGCGCTACTGACGGGCGGAGAACGGGCAAGCTCAGGCTTAAAAGGTGAAGAAGCTCCTAAACAGCTTCAAGTATTTATTGATTATATTGCGAATGAGGCTGCTAAAGCAGGGATCGAACGACTTCAGGGACCGTGGCTTCCACCGCTGCCTGAATTGCTGGATTTAACAAATCTGCCTGCATGCACCGAAATAGATAGTACATCATCATCTTTGGAGCTGAAGGCTCTTATGGGTCTGGTCGATGATTTGCCGAATCAGCGGCAGGAGCCGATTTATGCATCGCTGGATCATGGTCATTGGGCTGTGTATGGCATGCCGGGCATGGGGAAAACGACCTTTTTGCATACATTGCTGATGTCCACGGCTCAGCGTTTTGCTGCGAATCATTGGAATGGTTATATCATTGACATGGGTCGAACGATGCGCGACTTTGGGGAACTTCCCCAAATCGGGGCTGTTATGATGGCTGAGGAGGATGACCGGATCAAGCGATTGTTTCGTTATCTGTTCAAGATGGTGGCCGTACGCAAGGAAATGCTTTCCGAGGCTGGTGTCAAAACAATAAGCTCTTATCGACGTTCTGCTGTAGAGGATATTCCGCAAATTGTCGTAGTTATTGATGGATATCTTAATTTCCGTAATGCTTATCCAGATGAAAATGAACTGCTGGAATCTCTTTTGCGAGAAGGAGGTAGTCTAGGTATCACGTTTATCATTACGGCGAACCGGATTACCGATGTGTTTGAGAAATTCCGCAGTAACATACCGAATGCTGTTTCTTTTGAAATGTCCGACCCGAGTGACTATTATTATGCGGTAGGACGACCAGCCAAAACGCCAGGACCGTTAATTCCAGGCCGTGCCCTGGTTAAAGGACATGTTCCTCCGCTGGAGTTCCAAACGGCTTTGCCTTCATCAGGTGAAGATGAGACGGAACGATCAGCACGGTTACGTCGCAATATCGCTGGCATTGCGCAGGAATGGAAAGGCAAGCACGCACCAGCCATTCTTCCATTACCTGAGCGGATTCCACTGTCGGAACTGCTTCAGCAGTGGGATCGGACAAGTGGACCCTCGGGCGCACTTCCTTATGAGGTACCTGTAGGTCTACAGAGTGACGATCTTGAGCCTTTTCTCCTGAATCTAAAAGAAGGGCCCAATTTTATCGTGGGTAGTCCAATGGAGGGTGGGAAAACCTCTTTTCTAATGAGTTGGATTATATCGCTCGCTTATTACACATCACCTAATCAATTGGAAGTCTATACGATTGATACACGCTATGGAGGCGGAGGACTATCTAGATTACGGCATCTTCCTCATGTTAAGGCTGCTGCCGAAAGCGAAGAAGAAATGGGGCCTCTGGTACAGAAAGTGTATGATATCGTTCAACAGCGGAACAAGGAAGGGAATGATCCCGAATTACTCCTGGTCATTGATGATGCGGATATGTTAAGTAAGCAACTGAACGATTTTATGATAAAGGATCAGCTCTCCGCCATTGTACGGTTGGGACGTGATCGCAATGTGCATGTCGTGCTATCGGGTGTGCCATCTGATTTTCCTACCTTTGGTGTGGATTGGTTTAATGATGTCAAGGCAAGCCAAAGTGGTATGCTATTTGGAACACTAGATTCGAATGATCTATCGTTCTTTCGTATCCCTTATTCGGAGGCGAACGCCGCTGCTGGTGGCCTAAAAGTCCTGCCACCTGGGCAGGGATACTACGTACGGCGCAAATTTACCAGGATAAAAGCGGCAATTCCCTTCTCAGAGCAAGTGAGCTGTGAGGATTGGATAACGAAAATTCGTGACCGATGGCATGTTGTAGTTTGAAGGGAGGTGGCTCATAATGTTAACGTTTCAAGCTTCCAAGCAGAAGTTAATAACCCTCAAGGCGAAGGAACTGTTTTTTCTAGCAGGCGTATTGGGTTCTGACAGACTGCTTGGGGTGGAAGATCCGTTTAAGGGCTATCTAGCAGAGGAGTTGGCGGAAGAGTGGGAGCAGGTAAAAGCTACTCTTTTGGAAAAGGGTTATCTAAAGCGGGCAGATAAGGGCAAAGAGCTAGCAATGCCTCCTACCGTTTTTTCAAGAGTCGCTATCGCGGGATTATCCAACAGGGCTTGCCGTATACGTTATGTGCGGGGAGGCAAGCAGTTTGAAGGCTATCTCCATTGCACGAACGAACGTGTAGTGGAACTCGTGAAATCCGCTGATGAACCCGATGAGTATCGACTGTACGATCTGGGTAATGTGGAAAAGGCTTGCGAAACATTGATTGATAAAATGGGTTGGGTAGATCGACTTGTGCCTGAATCCCCCGCACTTATGTTCTCCAAGCAGGCATTTAATAAAATTTACGAGCAGTCGGCAGGAGAAAGTGTATCTCTGATCAGCAGTAAACTGACCGAGGCTAGCGGAGATGCAGAGGGGTCTGCAAGCCTGGCTCAGTCTTTGAGTTCCCGTGTAGCCGAGGGAGAACTGCAGTTGCTGGTTTGGAACGGCAGGGAGTGGGAATCACAACGGGCAGCCTTTGTCCTGTGTCCTGCAATGAACTGGATATTTCGGATGAGCTCTAGTGGTAACGGAGACTGGCTGATTGCAGCTATGGCTTCAAGAGATCAGTTTGTGGATTTATTATTAAATTGGTTGAAACAGTCGGCAGTGAATGAAGAAGTGACAGAAGAAGGGTGATGGATATGCGCATTCGAGTTGAACCGGATGTGCTTCGGGGGCTTAGCGGGCAGCTACAGCATGCGGCGGAGCAAATTCAACAGTTAACAGCAGGTTTGGAGCAGGCGTTACAATCGCTGGATTGGGATGTATCTGCACGCGAGGCGATCTTGAATCATTGGATGCAGGCCAAGCGGATGTCAGAACAGATCCATGCTTACCTCCATACATCAGGTACACAACTGAACCGAAAGGCAGAGCAGTTTCAGTCTGTTGACCACAACTATCAAACGATTCTGTCATTTGCCAGCCAACCATTGGGACGACCCGTCACGATGCTCGATTGGTCGAATCAGCAATCACCGTCTATTCTGCCTGGGCAAGCTTCGGAAGGAGGCAGTCTGATTTCAAACCCGCAGTCTGTCGTACATGCCATTGCTGGTGTACAGTCTTCGGATATAGAAACGTTGCATCAGGATATTCTGATGCAGGCGTCTTCTAGCAGTCCGCAGGATTGGTATTTTACTGATCCGTCTACAGCAAGAGATCAGCCTGTCGCTTAGTTGGGAACGCGTTCCGGGACAATCTGGATCGACTGCAAAATTTACTTGAATTCGTTTCGCAATTCCCGGCTTTATGGGACTTATTAGGTGGTTGTTTTGTTAATATTATACTGTTAGGTGCTGTTTTATAGTTAAAAAGTGGGATTATAACAATTAGGTCCTTTGCCTTTTGTAGGGAATTAAATAGCCATAGTACAATTTGAACCAGATAAACAAAAACATTATTTATCATCAAGGAGGACGCAAAAAATGGCAGGACGCATTTTAATTACCCCAGAACAGGTTGATCAGGTGGCTAACCAATTTAAACAAAGTGGTGAGCAAAGCCAGCAGATCGTTTCCAGTTTGACACAGTCCATCTCAGGTATGGAAGGTCAATGGGAAGGTATGACTAAGCAACGCTTCTTCCAAGAGTTTCAGGAAGCTAGCAAACAAATGCAAGCTTTCGTAACGACTTTGAATAGCATCAGCCAAGAATTGACAGCTATCGCTAACAAATTCCGTACGGTTGACCAAACGAAATAAGTTGCCTTGCCTGATAGGGATCAACTTATCATACACCACTCTAAAAACAAGCAATATGTGAGCCATTCCTCATGGTTTGGCACAGGATGTTCAGGAAAAACCGGGCGATCTTCGGATACCCGGTTTTCTTGCCATCCATAGATGTATATAATAAGGTGAGGAATACTAGCATACTGAATGATGTAAGGAGAGGGATGTTTCATGTCTTTTCAACCGAATCCGGGAGACGAATTGATCATAAACGGCACAGCTTATGTGGTTGGGCGACATCCCGCTGCACCCGGTTTAGCCTATGCTCAAGCAGGGCGACAGGGAATTGTATACCAGCTAAATGCCAAAAACGGAGCGCCGCATGAGGCCAAAGCCCTTAAGGTGTTTTTTCCGAAGTTCCGCATCCCGGCTATGGTTTATCAATCGGAGCATATGGAAGCATACGGGGATATTCCCGGTTTGCAGGTATGCAAGCGTGATGTGCTCACTCCAGAAAGAAACGGAAGTCTGATCGCCGAGCAGCCTGATTTGCTGTATGCGGTGCTGATGCCATGGGTTCACGGTATGACATGGTTCGATTGTCTCACAGATCAGCGTCAGCTTGAGGCTTCCGATAGTCTGGCTTTAGCCAGAGCATTGGCAGGGATCGGTTCAGCTATGGAGCAAAAAGGATTGGCGCATTGTGATTTATCGGCGCCGAATGTAATGCTTCCGTTTTTTTCTGAAGTGGAACTGCCTCAAGGCACGTCAGCTGTGGAATTGGTGGACGTGGAACAAATGTATAGTACTAAAATGGATCGTCCAGATGCTCTATTGGCAGGTTCGCCAGGGTATGCCGCCCATCGTACCGTCCACAGCGGGTTATGGAGTGCGTATGCAGACCGTTTTGCAGGGGCAATTATTATAGGAGAAATGCTAGGCTGGTCTGACCGTGTAGTAGTGGACAAAGCGTGGGGCGAAAGTTATTTTGATCAGCATGAAATGCAGACGCCTTGTGAACGTTATTTTATTTTACGAAAATCACTTGAATCCCGGTGGGGCAGCAAGGTGGTAGAATTGTTCAGCCGTGCCTGGGATAGTCAGGATTTAAGCAGTTGCCCTACTTTTGGCGAATGGCTGGTTGTACTTAATGCGGTTACTGAGCAGGAAATTCCAGTTGAGGCTATAGAACCGAAGTCTACTGCGACAGAAACAATAGAATCGGCAGCGGTGGGCGGCCTTGCCAGTGAAGCTGCACCCTCTTTATCAGCGCCTGCACCGCTCAAAGCTGAACAGGCTGCATTGCTAAATCAGGCTGCCCTGGAGCAGGGAGAGCGTGGGGTAACGGACAAGCTGTTCCGACAGGCACGTGATTTGGAGCAGCAAAACAAACCTGCTGCAGCTCTAGAAGTATACCGGTCGTTGTATCATTTTGTAGAAGACGGTAGTCCTCTGCATGTGGAGGTGTCGGCTGCGATCACAGGGCTAGAGGAGCAGTTGAATCCCAAGACGCCAGAGCAACCTGAAAAATCAAAAGCCTGGTATCGATCCAAAGCATTTATCGTGACAACTGCGGCCGCAGTCGTTCTATTGGCAGCTGGAATCCCAGCCGTGAATATTCTTGCAGATCAGTCCAATCAGCGGCAAATCGAGGCAGCCAAGCAGGAAGAGGCAGCGAAGGCTGCAAAGGCGGCCGAGGAAAAGCTGGCAGCCGAGCAGGAAGCGGCTCAAAAATTGCTGACGGAGAAACAACGACAGGAAGCGGAACAGCAGGCCAAACAACAGGCACTTGCTGCTCAAAAGCAACAGGAGGAGCAGAAGAAACAGCAAGCCCTTATCGCTCAACAGGTTAAATATGAAGCTTATCTCGCCCAAAAGGAACAAAATAAGCAGGCGGCTGCCAAGTTGGCGAAGCAAAAAGCGTATGATCAACAGGCAAAGTATGAAAAATACTTGGCTTTGAAAAAAGAGCAGGAAGCTCGTGCCGCCCAGGAAGAGGCAGCTCGTAAGGCAGCAGCCGAGGCGGAACAAAAGCAAAAAGAGTCCTTGCATGCACGAAACAAGGAGAACGTTCTTCAGCTTATTTCCCTGTACAACAAGGCGTATGCCTCTCAGGAAGGTGGAAGCGCTGCGAAGGCTAAGAGCTTTGCCAAGCGTTTTAGAACACTATATGATAGTAATCCTTCTTATTATCGTTCGGTAGGTGAAGTGGGATATCGGGCTTCCTCGATTTATAACTTTTTAAGTGATACGAATTTTAGACTGCCTAAAATTTAATATTTCATATGTTTATATATGGGCGGAATGATAGATACAAAACAGATGGAGATAGAAGGTAACTGAGGGGAGCATGTACAAACTATGAATTATACAATACAGGCTTCACAACGTACTCCCGCCCTAATCATTTACCTGATTGACATCAGCGCGTCGATGAACATGCTGATGGAGGGGCGGCGGCGTATTGACGTTGTATATGAAGCTATATCGTTGGCGATCCGGCAGATGGTTTTTCGGTCAACCAAAGGAAATCGGCTGACAGCGCGCTATCGGATTGCGATTTTGGCTTATAGTGACGACGTGTATGACCTGCTGAATGGTGTCAAGGGAATTGATGAAATCGCGGCCATTGGTTCGTTGCCCGATTTGACACCCAAACGATTCTCAGATTCTGCAAAAGCCTTCTTGCAGGCTGAACGTATTTTGCAGGCGGAATTACCAGGGATGCAGGATTGCCCTGCACCATTGGTCTGTCATATGACAGATGGGGTTTCTACAGGCGATGATCCAGAACCGATTGCGAAGCGTATTATGAGCATGAGTGTACCGGACGGTAATGTACTGGTGGAAAATATATTTTTATCCGACAGGTTGCTGGAAACGCCTATTCAGGACCCCCGTCGCTGGAAAGGTCTGACGCATAATACGCCGTTGCAGGATGAACATGCTGTGAAATTGCGTGATATGTCTTCTGTACTGCCTGAAAGCTATCGAGAAATGCTGTTTGAGGCAGATTATCAGTTAGGTGAAGGAGCCATTATGATGCTGCCCGGAACCTGTGCGGAACTGGTGTCCATTGGGTTCCAAATGTCGGCCGCAACGCCTGTACGGTAAGGAGGTAAAAGCATGAATCCACTGCTGTCCCTGCTCCCGGCGAGCAAAAAAAAGGGAATGAATGCAAGGCTGACTCAGCAATTTGCTTACATAAGCTCTCAGACAGGCGATCAGCCTTTATCATCTCATCACAGTCGTTTTATGTGTCGTTATGGCTATGGAAGATCTGCCGAATCTGCCAGTATGGGGGAAAGCGGACAGGATTTCGCCGCAGTACGTATTCATAAATCCGTCTGTTGTTTTGTCTTGTGTGATGGTGTCGGGCTCAGTTACCGAGGAGATTTTGCAGCCCGCTATCTGGGTTCTTCTTTACTGGATTGGATGGAACGGGGACAAGATCTGTCTGCTGATCAATTGAGAGTGTACCTTGAACGTTTGGCGGGTACAGCGGCAGAGGAACTGGATCGGCAGCCTTTGGATCACGAATCAGGCTTAATGCGTTCGGTATTGGAAGATAAACGTCGTCAGGGAAGCCAGTCCATGTATATTTGCGGTAAAATCGAACTGCCGAAGCGTGGTAGCCGTGGCCGTCTCCGACTTGCCTGGCAAGGGGATTCACGTTTGCGACTATGGAACGGTGCCGAGGAAATCAGCGAGCTGTTCGATCATACTTTCTCTACAGCGGAGCGCTGGTCTACAAGTCGTGGGCCGATTGGAGGGAAGCCTCATTGGTATGAAAGAAGCATACCCGCAGATATGCCGATGAGATTACAGGTATATACGGACGGTTTATCCGATTTAGACCCCATTCGCGAGCCTGTCCCTGATGAGCAGATACAGGTATTGCTGGATGCATCCCATACCGGGGGACTTGATGATGATGCTGCATTTATTGAGTTGCAGTGGTAAATAAATAAGAAAAGGACGTTATACAACCATGGATATGGATGTATACGTCCTTTTTTTGATGAATACATAGAACATAACGATTCTTTAAGATATTTGTAGAATGTAACGAGGAAGAGAAGGAAAGAGGCGCTAATACGCGTAATATTCGTACTTTTCTTAAATATCGCAAAGGAATAGCAAAAAATGCGCAAAAATAGTGATTATAAAGTATATCCTTTTGGGTAATCTTGTGATTATACAGATTACTGAAAGGGAGCGATACATATGAGCTACACATATGCAGGAGGCGCGCGCTTTGAAGGCAAAACTGCTCTAATCACGGGAGCTGGTTCTGGAATTGGCAAGGCAACGGCCATTCAGATGGCTAGAGAAGGAGCGAATGTCGCTCTTTTTGACGTAAGTAATGAGCGCATTTCGGAGACGGAAAGAGAAATTAATGCTATACGTGAAGGGTCAGCGCGGGCTTTTGACGTGGACATTGCCGATCCGGTGCGTGTGGAAAAAGCAGTTCTGGAAGCGGTTGAATTATTTGGCGGGCTGCATATCATTTTTGCCAATGCCGGGATAAACGGGGTCGTCGGACCGATTGAGGATCTGAGCATTGAGGATTGGCGGCAAACATTGTCCACGAATCTGGATGGTACCTTCCTGACGGTGAAGTATACAATACCACATTTGAAAAAGAACGGTGGCGGCAGCATTATTATTACCAGCTCCATTAATGGAAATCAGCGCTTTACCAGCTTTGGGATGTCAGCCTATAGCACATCGAAGGCGGGTCAAACCGGTTTTGCTAAAATGGCTGCGCTGGAGCTGGCTAAGTTCCGTATTCGTGTGAATGTCATCTATCCGGGTGCCATCTCGACGAATATTGATGAAACCACGGAGAAATCGGAAGGGTTAAAGCAAATTACCATCCCCGTCAAGTTTCCCGAAGGAGGACAACCGTTGGCTGATGGACCGGGTCAACCCGAGCAGGTAGCTGATTTGGTGACATTTTTGGCCTCTGATCATTCGCGACACATTACTGGCGCACAAATTGTCATTGATGGGGCAGAGTCGTTATTGTTTTAGAAA
>RCUF01000052.1_pt1 | contig 91322 bp, 76 predicted proteins | sample 2166311 | NCBI WGS metagenome assembly RCUF01 (sample SAMN09932608, study PRJNA488358) | compost metagenome | feature: garden; material: soil; isolation source: compost soil in 4-hydroxybenzonitrile-enriched culture | place: Germany: Experimental Botanical Garden Goettingen | collected 2016-01-27 | reverse complement strand
CTGTAAATCTGCTCCCTTACGGGTTCGGTGGTTCGAATCCATCATCCTCCACCAGATTTTGAGCCATTAGCTCAGTTGGTAGAGCACCTGACTTTTAATCAGGGTGTCGAAGGTTCGAGTCCTTCATGGCTCATCATAAGTCATCAACTTAACGTTGGTGACTTTTTTGTATTTTCATCGTGTGTGATAAAATATAAGGTATACTCTACATAAAGCGGGGATTTGCCATGAACCATGCCGAGACGTTACAGCAGCAGCTACAGCACATTACGGGTCTAACCTTTTCCATAGTTGAGCTAACGGAGGAGTACGAGCCTTGGCTACCACATGTTAGGCAGGAGCAGGGAAGGAGAGAATCCTTCATTCATGAGCACCAAATTTTTTTCCCATACCGAGCTTCTGTTGGAGCCGAGCTTGCTTTTGTGATTGAAGAGCAGCAGCTCTCAGCGCGCGAGCGTAAGCTTGTCGATGCCTGGCTTGATGGTGTTGCTGGGCATGCAGATGCTACAGGAGATCTGGAAGATGACGAAGAAGGGCGCATGAGAAGGCTGGGCCGATGGGCTCTGGAGCAGTCCATATTAGATGAAGATCAACGTGTGCCGCATCAGCTAAGGTTGGAGCAGCAGCTTCAGACAGCGATGGTACCACTGCTGCTAACAGGCGAGGGCTTGCATTCAGGGCAGATGAACTATGCTTTGCTACAAAGATTTTTGAACTCTTACTTTGGTGGAGTGGTCATGCTCGTCCCTCTGGAGGATCAGGAATGGTTCATCTTGGCGGAGGAGGAGCTCGTCGTAGGCGCAGAGGATGAACGAGACGCCAATACGGCAGAGCAAATGGAAGAAGTGTTTACGGCCTTTGCCCTTGGACTGTACGAGCTTGTTGCGAGTGAGTGGGTAGGGGTCTTCCATATTGCAGTTGGCAAATCCATCACACCGTTGGTGGAGCTGCCAAGAACAGTGTCTTTGCTTAGAGAGACGATTCATCTGGGCCGCATCTTCCATTTAACAGAGCATATTCATCTTCCGTGGGAGCTAAGTCTGGAGCGTATGATCTATAGTATTCCTGATGAGCAGCGTAAATTTTTCGTGAAGCATGCGGGTAATCAGTCAGCGATGTTCGAGGATGCAGAGACCCTCACGACACTGGAGACCTTTTTTCAAATGGATTGTAATGTCAGTGAGACGGCGAAGCGGTTGTACGTGCACCGTAATACCCTCATCTATCGACTCGATAAGATCAAGCAAGAGACGGGACTTGATGTGCGTACCTTTAATGATGCGGTTCTGGCCAGACTTATTCTGCTATTGTACAAAGTAACAAAAAGCAAATAGCTTTTTTGTGCAGTTTGTGGATAGCCAGTTAGGCAGGGCTCGGGTAATATAAGTATTAAGAAATGTATTCGATTTCATAACGAGAACTTGAGGAGGCAAAACCCATGGCTGGTGTACGTTTAGAGCATATTTTCAAAAAGTATCCGGGTTCCGATAAAGCGACTGTAATTGATGTTAACTTGGACATTAAAGATAAAGAATTCCTGGTATTGGTTGGTCCTTCGGGTTGTGGTAAATCCACTACCCTGCGGATGATCGCAGGTCTGGAAGAAATCTCGGAAGGCAAGCTGTACATCGGAGATCGTGTTGTTAATGATGTAGCTCCTAAAGATCGGGATATCGCGATGGTATTCCAATCCTATGCCTTGTACCCGCATATGAACGTATACCAAAACATGGCGTTTGGTCTGAAGCTCCGTAAAGTAAAGAAAGAAGAAATCGAAAGACGTGTTCGTGAAGCAGCAAAAATTCTCGACATTGAGCACTTGCTGGAGCGTAAGCCGAAGGCTCTCTCCGGTGGTCAACGTCAGCGTGTGGCCCTGGGACGTGCGATCGTACGTGATCCTCAAGTCTTCTTGATGGATGAGCCGCTCTCCAACTTGGATGCCAAGCTGCGTGGTGCGATGCGTAATGAGATCACCAAATTGGCAAAACGTCTGGAAACTACCGTTATCTACGTAACGCATGACCAGACTGAGGCCATGACGATGGGTGACCGTATCGTGGTAATGTCCGAGGGAATCATTCAACAGGTGGATTCTCCAGATGATCTGTACAATAGCCCTAAGAATCTCTTCGTTGCCGGATTCATGGGTTCCCCGACAATGAACTTTATCAACGGTAAACTGGTGGAAGTGAGTGGTAAGATTCATTTCCAAGCTGAGAACCTGGACGTCGAGGTTCCTGAAGGCAGAGCACAAATCCTTAGATCCAAGGGTTATGTTGGTAAAGAGGTCATCCTGGGTATTCGTCCAGAGGATATTCATGAAGAGCCTGTGTTCCTGGAAGCTTCCCCAAATACAACCTTCAAGACTACAGTAGATGCTACTGAGAACCTGGGTCACGAAACCCTGTTGTACCTGACAGGTGCAGGTCCTTCCACGGTCATCGCTCGTGTAGATGGTCGCTCTACTACTCGTGAAGGAAGCAAGCCTACGTTGGCCTTTGATATGAACAAAGTCCATGTCTTCGATAAAGAGTCCGAAGCCAACGTATTTCTAGCATAATAGAGATATGACAAAGGTTGAAGCTGCCGAGGTAACTCGGTGGCTTCTTGTCGTTATGCTAGTTATAGCTCTAGATCTACTTCGCCCGCAATTGCATTTAACTGAAAATTCCTATACGATGGGTATGTATCATGGGGGAGTTATTACTACCTGGCTTACATACGATTCTTTAGCTTGTCGCTTGTTGATCGGTTAATGACGGAAGGAAGCTTTGTCTAGTTACTGCTTCATTACTTAACGCTTCTAAGTGACTCACAGGATCTAAAAGTAATTCCAAATCTATATTATTGCAGCATAGAGCTTGCTTGCAGGCTCTGTACGATAACATATCGGACCCGGCTGAGGTTGAAAGGAAGAAAATCATGCCCAAAAAAGTGAAAGTGAGCGAACTCGTACAGCAGTTTCATTTGGAAGTCATCTCTGGTGAACAGGGGTTGCGCAGACCGATTACGGTAGATGATTTGAATCGCCCAGGTCTGGAGATGGCCGGATATTTTGAATATCACCCACAGGAACGGGTACAGCTCTTGGGAAGAACTGAACTGGCGTTCTTTGCCATGCTCCCGCCTGAGGAGCGGCTGGACCGGATGCAGCGTCTCTGTACGGAAGATACACCATGTATTGTAGTGACAAGAGAGCTAGAGGTGCCGCAGGAACTGATTGATGCGAGCAGCAAGCATGACATTCCTGTGCTGCGCAGTAATATGGCTACCACGATCCTGTCCAGTAGAATCACCAATTTCCTAGAAGGGAAATTAGCGCCTACAGCTACCATTCACGGTGTATTGTGTGATGTATACGGAGTAGGTATGCTCATTACCGGCGGAAGTGGAATCGGGAAGAGTGAGACGGCACTGGAGCTAGTGAAGCGTGGACATCGTCTGGTTGCTGATGATGCGGTTGAGATTCGCCAGACTTCCGACTTTCAGCTGCATGGCAGTGCGCCTGAGCTCATCCGCCATTTGCTGGAGATCCGTGGCGTAGGTATCATTAATGTTATGACGTTATTTGGTGCAGGTGCCATCCGGAATCACAAGCGTATTACGCTTGTTGTTCGTCTGGAGGCATGGCAGCAGGACAAACAATACGACCGACTCGGACTGGATGAAGAGACTACGCGGATCATCGACACAGACGTGCCTCTCGTCACTATTCCGGTTAGACCGGGACGGAACCTCGCTGTCATCATTGAGGTAGCCGCCATGAACTATCGTCTGAAGCAAATGGGCTATAATGCTGCATTGCAGTTCACTAACAAGCTGACAGCAACCATTGCTGAAGATATGGATGATATGGACTGATTCCGAACAGGAGCTCAGCTAAAGAAAACACTGGCATTCAGGGAGTGAGATGAATCATATGGCAACACTGTTAATAGATCCGATCGCGTTCGCTATTGGACCGCTTAAGGTACACTGGTATGGTCTAATTCTTGGATGCGCGGCGCTGGTCGGGCTGCTGCTGTGTATTCGTGAGGGCAAGCGTTATGGCATTCCTCAGGATTTTTTCATGGATATGCTGCTGCTGGGCGTACCTTCAGCCATCATTGGGGCCAGAATCTATTACGTGGCCTTCAAATGGGAAGATTATCGTGACAACCTGGTCGATGTCTTCAAGATCTGGAACGGCGGTATAGCAATCTACGGGGCCCTAATCGGTGCGATTATTTGCGGCGTCATTTACTTCCGCTACAAGGGCTATAACTTCTGGAGGATTGCGGATATCTGTGCACCAGGTCTGCTCATTGGTCAGATGATCGGACGTTGGGGGAACTTCATGAATCAGGAGGCCTATGGCGGACCTGTAGAGGAATCTTTCTTGCGTTCACAGCTTCATCTACCGGATTTCATTGTGAATCAAATGAATGTGAACGGCATGTTCCATCATCCTGCCTTTTTGTATGAGTCCATCTGGAGCCTGATTGGAGTAGGCCTGCTATTGCTACTTCGCCGCCGCCCCTTCGTGCGTGCTGGGGAGATTTTTGCTGGCTATTTCATTTGGTACTCCATCGGTCGCTTTTTCATCGAGCGTCTGAGAACAGACAGTCTGGCTTTCCAGAGTCCAGAGTGGCTAGCTTCCTTCGTAAATGGGCTATGGACTCCAATGACATGGTTTGGATTTGAGCCAGGCTATCTGGACCCAGCGTATGGGAATGTACGTATTTCTCAGCTCCTCGCTATTCTGCTGGTGTTGGCGGCCGTTATTTTCATTGTATACAGACGTAAAACATATCCGAATCTACCGTACTACAGTGACCCGATTGTCTCTACCAAGGTTCAGAGTGGACAAGATGGCATGACAGCATCCGAGAAGGTGGATTCCGCGCAAGCGAACACTGCAGACCGCCATGCAGAAGACACCTCAGAAGAAACAGAGGTACAGCCAAAGGAGCGCAATCATGATTAACACGGTATTATTTGATTTGGACGGTACAATTATGGATACGAATGAGCTGATCATCAGCTCATTTCTCCATATTATGAAGGATCAAGGTTCAGCTCAGCTGACGCGGGAGCACATCATTCCGCATATGGGCGGTACCTTAGAGAATCAACTGCGCACCTTTACGGGCGCACCGGACGTAGCTGATTATGTACGTCAGTATCGGGCATATAACCTGCTGCATCATGATAATATGGTTAGACCTTTCCCCCATGTGGAGGAGGTCATCAAGTCGCTGCATGAGATGGGTATACAGATGGGAGTGGTTACTACCAAAATTCGTCCTTCTTCGTACCGGGTGCTCGATTTGTTTGGATTAACCTCTTATATGGGTACTATTGTAACAGTGGATGATGTAGAGCATCCCAAGCCCCATGCCGAGCCTGTACTAAAAGCTGTCTCCGCATTGAATGCTGACCCTTCCTGTACGCTGATGGTGGGAGATAGCTCGTTTGATATTCAGGCAGCCCATGCTGCAGGAGTGCTATCAGCTGGTGTGGCCTGGTCTCTGAAGGGTGAGGAGACACTGCTTAGCTATAAGCCGCACTATATGCTGCATGATATGAGGGATCTACTAAAGCTGGTTAAGCAAGGCTCTGAGGCGCTGTGAGACGACTTGATCGTTATCCTGTAGAAGGAGCAAACGCACTGTGGCAGATCTACAGAAGTGTGAGCCCTTGGAAGGGTGTCAAGAACTTCATCTGCATCCAGGCCGCACGGTACTGCCCTGTGCTTCCTCTTAAAAACTGGATATACCGCAAGCTGCTCGGCATGCAGATTGGTGAGCACACTGCCTTCGGACTGATGGTCATGGTTGATGTCTTCTTTCCGGAGAAGATCAGGATCGGCACTAATAGCGTAATTGGGTACAACACGACCATTCTTGCCCATGAGTACTTGATTCAGGAGTACCGCCTTGGCGAGGTCATTATCGGCGATGGAGTACTGATTGGGGCGAATTCGACTATTCTTCCTGGTGTAACCATTGGGGATGGTGCAGTGGTGGCAGCCGGTTCCGTTGTGCACAAGGACGTCCCGACAGGGGCGTTTGTGGGGGGAAATCCCCTGCGGGAGCTGAAGCGGTCTGAGCCGCGTTCGTAGTACATACCGATTCAGCGCAGACATATGATAGCGTGTAATAATCGAACTAAGGCCGGACAGCTGCAGTCGGGCCTTTGTTGTTGCTGAGCAATAGGTACCTCTATAACATTCAGCTTGCGTTCAGGGTGCATTTGGTTGGTGGTCAGAATCAGCCTGTATACTGCGAAGTACCAATGAATGTGAAACAAGTTACGTTCTAGCATTCAGGTAACTATTGGGATATTAGTTGATCTAGCCTGGCGAATCGTCTAAGGTTATGGAGAGACTTGTCTTAGAAGGAGGAGTGATGATGGCACGGCAGCAAAAGGAAAGGTTGCCGCAACTTGATATATTCCGAGCCCTGGCTATTCTCGGCGTGCTCCATGTTCATGCGACATCCTATGCAGCAGGCATACAGGCTATGGAATCGCCTTATTACTGGATATTGAATTTTGTGAATATCTTCTTTAAGTTCGGCACCCCATCATTTATATTTCTGAGCAGCTTTGTGTTGTTCTACAATTATTATGATCGTCCGATCGATCGAGGGATGATTAGACGCTTTTACGGGAAGCGAATGAGCTATATACTCCTTCCCTACTTTGTAATCTCACTCGGCTATTTTGTGCTGGCCCAGACCGTGAATGGAGAGCTGTATTTACCGATTACGGAGCAGCTGCAGGCTTTTCTGTACAGACTCCTGACGGGATCTAATTATACCCACTTGTACTTTGTGTTCATCAGTATTCAATTCTACATTCTGTTCCCGTTCCTGTTGAAAATGTTCCAATCCTCACGCTGGCTTGTACGCTGGGCGATTCCCGTTGGACTTGTACTGCAGTGGGCATTTATCTTCGTGAACAAATACGAATGGCAGATTGTGAATAAAGGAAGCCTGTCGATCTCCTATCTTGCTTATTATTTTATGGGTGCTTTTGTCGCGGTCTATTTTGATCGGTTCAAAGCATGGCTGACCTCATCGTGGTCTGAGCTATCGACTACGCTTCGCTGGCGTACGATACTGCTGTGGGGAAGCTGGCTTGCGGTATCGGTTATACATGTACTCTTGTGGCTGTATGCACGCCGAGATGGCATATGGGTGGACACATTATGGTACGAGCTGCTATGGAACGCCCATACCATGTTATCGGCACTGGTCTTGCTGCATAGCGCGTTCAGGCTGTATGCCAGAGCTAACAAGACTGTCGTGACATTTCTGGTTCGAATGGGAGAGGCATCGTTTGCAATCTATCTGATCCATCCGCTGGTGCTGGCAGTATACCGTCGTTTCCGTTATCATATCCCGATTGATTCCTTTACCTATGTGGTGTGGATCGCTGGGGGACTGGTGGTTGCTTTGTCCCTTACCTGGATCATGGTTGCCTTCGGGTTCCGTTATGTCCCGTTCGTAAGAATTTTCTTGGGGAGTGTGCCCAAATCCTATCTGCCGACAGCAGTGAAGGACTCATCCAATGTCCAGCCACGTCGAGCTAACATTTAGGGAAGCCCCCATTGAATCCATAGATTGTTCAGACCGCCTTCGAGCGGTCTTCGTATTATCAGGTTAGCCAGTAATTGCTGGTTGGCCTTTTTTTGTATTTATTACTATGACTCTTACTAGTTACGCAGGCTATAGATAACATTGTAGAGTATAGATAACATTGCAGAGTATAGATAATAATTGTATTGCGTCTTGCCACTCTAAGGCAGCAAAAGGTTCGCAATTGACTGAATACGGGTATTCATGTTAATATAGCGAAATATCGGACGCTTTAATTTGTTAGCACTTTACCATGATGAAGTGTTTGGTGGACGCAGGTGTTCATGTAATTGTGGATGGTAAATGTAAAGTAAGTGTGGAAGTGAATCTGCAAATGAATGTGAAAGTAAATGTAAGTGTGATATAGGAAGAGAAGAAAACTTCAAGAATTCCTACACCAATTCTTTACGGATACGATAACTGATCTTATAAATGGAGTGAATAAATATGTCCAAGCCGAAAGGGTTCGAGAAACCGATCGGGGTAAGAGATTATCTACCACATGTGGTGGCACGGCTTCGTGATATTGAGAGCAAGGTGCTTGCTTGTATGGAGCGTTGGGGCTATCAGCAGATTATAACTCCGAGCATGGAATACTATGACACGGTTGGTGTCGCTAGCTCCACCTCGGATCACAAGCTTTTCAAATTGTTGAATAACCGCGGTACTACGCTCGTCCTCCGTTCTGACATGACGGCACCGATCGCTCGCGTTGTATCCTCCCTCCTAAAGGCAGAGGCTCTACCGTTAAGATTATCCTATCATGCGAATGTCTTTCGGGCTATTGAGGAGGAGGCAGGTCGTGAGGCTGAGTTCTTCCAGACTGGGCTGGAGCTGGTGGGGGATGACTCTCCCGAGGCTGATGCAGAGGTCGTAGCACTGGCAATCGCTTCGCTGCAGGCTGCTGGGGTGCAATCCTTCAAGATTGCAATGGGCCATGTCGGATTTCTGAACGGACTGTTCGAGGAGATTATTCCGGGACAGACGAAGGAGCAGAAGCTACTGAAGGAGCTGCTGCTGCGACGTGACGTGGTCGGCTATCGTGCCGCTGTACAACAGCTCTTCTCAACGAATTCTGCGAATGGAGCAGATGCTCCAGATGAGTCACAAAAACAACTAGAGGCTATTCTTCGCCTGCGTGGCGGTAAGGAGATCTGCGACCAGGCTACCGAGCTTAGCTCGAATCCGCTGGCAGTGGATTCTGTCTCGCATCTCTGCAAGGTATGGGAGGTGCTGGAGGCTTATGGTGTATCCGAGCACGTGCTCATCGACCTGACGATGATTGGGGATTTTTCCTACTATACGGGCATGATATTCGAGGGATACGCTGCGGGAATCGGTTCTCCTGTCGCCAGTGGAGGAAGATATGATAATTTGCTGCAGCAGTTCGGACGGGATGTGCCTGCCACGGGCTTCGCATTGAAGACCAACCGGATTGTGGATGGAATGGAAGGACAACAGGTCACGGAGCAGCATACGGTGTTCATTCGATATGACGCAGAGAGCCGTAGAGAGGCTCTGACCGAGGCTACACGATTGCGTGAAGCGGGTAAGGTGGTCATTACAGGGATACTGGGAGGCACCGCAGATATGGAGGCTTCTGCCACTGCCTATACGGAAATCATCACCTATGAAAAGGGATTGGCCATTCGGTCGGGAATATAACACGATAGGAGGGGTTACGAATGACCGAGATTCTAAAAGTTGCGATGCCCAAGGGGCGTATCTATAAGCAAGCTTCCGTGCTATTCCGGGAGGCCGGAATTCCGATTCCAGAGGATGTGGACGATACGCGCAAGCTGGTCATTCCATTGCCGGAGCTGGGGATGGAGTTCATCATGGCCAAGCCGGTAGACGTGCCAACCTACGTGGAATATGGCGTGGCTGATATCGGCATTGTAGGCAAGGATGTCTTAATGGAAGAGAACAAGGATGTGTACGAGCTACTGGATCTCGGTATTGCACGTTGCCGCATGTCTGTCATCGGCTTGCCGAACTGGCAGCCTGGCATTCGCCAGCGTGTGGCGACGAAGTATCCGCAGGTAGCCTCGCAATATTTTCGGGAGCACGGCGAGCAGGTGGAGGTCATCAAGCTTAATGGCTCGATAGAATTGGCCCCGCTGATTGGCTTGGCGGACAGGATTGTCGATATGGTCGAGACAGGCCAGACGTTGCGTGAGAACGGGCTGGTGGAGCAGCACGAGATCTTCGAGATTACGAGCCGTCTCATCTCGAACCGGGTCAGCTACCGGATGAAGAATGAACGTATTCAGGCAATATGCGATCAACTGCAGCGGGTGATCCCTGGGGCGGTTAAGCAAGGTGGATAGTATATCTGAGCTACAGCTAGAGTTCAGCTAATATAGTATATAAGGATTCAAATGGAACGGATGTGTACGGAGGAGGAAAGGTAATGAAGATAGTAGCAGCCCGTGACCTGCAGTTGCAGCGTGAAGTGGATTACGGAACACCAGAGCAGAATGCCGCGGTGAAGGACATCATACGTGCAGTACGGGAGGAAGGCGACCAGGCGCTGCAGCGATATACAGAGCTTTTTGACAAAGTAAGTCTGTCTGGCGCTTCACTGCGAGTGTCACCAGAGGAGCTGACAGCAGCTTATGACCGGGTAGAGCCGACTTTTGTGGAAGCGATTCGAGCAGCGGCAGAGCAGATTCGAGCCTTCCATGCCAAGCAGAAGCGTACATCCTGGATGGATCTGCAGCCAGATGGTACGTTGCTGGGACAGGTGTTGCGTCCCCTGCAGCGAGTAGGCGTATATGTCCCTGGTGGAAAGGCTGCGTATCCTTCCTCCGTGCTGATGAACGTTATACCTGCACAGGTGGCTGGTGTTCCCGAGATCGTGATGGTAACGCCTCCGGCAACGAATGGAAAGGAAGGCATCGACCCGTATACACTGGTGGCTGCTGCTGAGGCAGGAGTAACAGAAGTGTATCGTGTAGGTGGTGCACAGGCGGTCGCAGCCCTTGCGTATGGAACGGACAGCATTCGCCCGGTGGATAAAATCTGCGGTCCCGGGAACATCTACGTAGCTCTTGCCAAACGCGAGGTCTATGGTGCCGTTGATATTGACAGCATAGCGGGACCGAGTGAAATTGTAGTGTTGGCCGACGATACGGCCAATCCCGTCTATGTGGCAGCAGACCTCCTGTCGCAGGCCGAGCATGATGAGATGGCTTCTGCCATTCTGGTCACCCCATCGCAGCAGCTCGCTGAGGAGGTATCTGCGGAGGTAGAGCGTCAGCTGGCTGATTTGCCGCGGCGGGAGATTGCTGCTGCCTCTATAGCGAATTATGGGTCTATTGTGGTTGTGGAGGACATTACGGAGGGACTCTCCATTGTGAACCGCCTGGCTCCGGAGCATCTGGAGATTATGGTCGAGCATCCGATGGAGTACGTCGGCCAAATTGAGAATGCCGGGGCGATCTTCCTCGGACCGTATAGCTCGGAGCCTGTAGGAGATTATTTTGCAGGACCGAATCATATTATCCCGACGAATGGTACAGCGAGATTCTCCTCGCCTGTAGATGTGGATGACTTCATCAAGAAATCCAGCCTGATCTACTATAGCAAGGAAGCGTTGCTGAAGAACGGGGAGACCATCATGGAGCTGGCAAGACACGAGGGGCTTGAAGCACATGCCAGAGCCATTCTAGTGCGGTTGAATAATGAAGGAGAGGCGTGATCCCAAGATGGACAACAATAATACAGTACAAGCTCGGACGGCAGACATCAGCCGTAAGACGAATGAGACCGATATCCAATTGGCATTCGCAATCGACGGGACAGGCCAGACGGAGCTTGAGACCGATGTTCCCTTTCTGAATCATATGCTGGATCTATTCGCGAAGCACGGGCAATTCGATCTGAAGGTCCAGGCACGGGGAGATATTGAGATCGACGACCATCATACGGTGGAGGATATCGGTATTTGTCTGGGACAGACGCTGCAGGAGGCGCTGGGAGACAAGAAAGGCATCAAGCGGTATGCGAGTGTCTTTGTTCCTATGGATGAGGCGCTTGCCCAAGTAGTCATTGATCTGAGCAATCGACCGCACTTCGAGTACCGTGCTGAGTATCCTTCAGCCCAGGTGGGAAGCTTCTCGACAGAGCTCGTGCACGAGTTCCTCTGGAAGTTCGCACTTGAAGCTCGCATGACGCTGCATGTCATTGTGCATTACGGTCAGAATACGCATCATATGATTGAGGCGGTGTTCAAGGCACTGGGGCGTGCACTGGACGAAACGACGTCTATTGATCCACGTGTGAAAGGTGTTCCTTCGACGAAAGGGGTGCTGTAATCGTGACCATCGCGATTGTAGATTATGGCCGTGGCAATCTGCATAGTGTCAGCAAGGCCGTAGAGCGGCTCGGATACGAGACTGTAGTGACAAGCGATGAGCAGACGATTCGTTCTGCTGCTGGTGTCATCCTGCCAGGGGTCGGCGCATTCGGCGATGCTATGGAGCAGCTCCGTAAGAGTGGACTGGATACAGTGATGAAGGATGTTGCTGCCTCTGGACAGCCGCTGCTAGGTGTATGTCTTGGGATGCAGCTGCTATTCAGCCGGGGTGAAGAATACGGTGAGCATGAGGGTCTTGATATCTTGCCTGGCACTGTGGTGCGCTTCGCAGCCAATTCCGGGCTGAAGGTGCCACATATGGGCTGGAATCGTCTGCATTTCTCTCAAGGAGATCACCCTCTATTTCGCGGGCTGGAGGAAGGACATGTCTACTTCGTGCATTCCTATCACGCGCAGACGGAATCCGCCAGCGATCTGCTCTCTGTAACGGATTATGGCGGGCCTGTTACTGCTATTGTAGGGCGCGGCTCTGTCTATGGCATGCAGTTCCACCCGGAGAAGAGTGGGGAGCTCGGGATTGCCCTGCTAGGGAACTTCCTCGCCATGACACACGATAAGGCATGATCAGTGAGTCAATTGGACTCTCAACATTTGAATTCATAGTACAGGGAGGCAGCTTATGTTCACGATCTATCCCGCCATTGACATTCGGGGCGGTAAATGTGTGCGGTTGGTACAAGGTGATTACAACCGTGAAACGGTATATAACGACAATCCGCTTGAGGTAGCCCGTGAGTGGGAGCGACTGGGCGGGACTTTCATCCATCTGGTGGATCTCGACGGAGCCAAGGCAGGTCATCCCGTGAATGATGATATTATCCGCAGCATCGCATCGGCGGTACAGGTACCCGTTCAGGTCGGAGGCGGCTTGCGGACGCGGGCGGATGTGGACCGTGTGCTGTCACTCGGTGTAAGCAGAGTGATTCTCGGGACGGCTGCTATTGAGGACCGTGCCTTTACGGAGGAGGTTCTCGGTACCTACGGAGACAAGATTGCTATTGGACTGGATGCCAGAAATGGATACGTGGCGACACGCGGCTGGCTGGAGACCTCAGAGGTCAAGGCGGAGGAGCTGGCGCGTGAGCTGGCTGCCAAAGGCGCAGAGACGTTCATTTTCACCGATATCTCGCGTGATGGTATGATGCAGGGGCCGAATGTGGAGGCGATCCTGTCATTGGCCAAGAGCAGCGGTCGTCAGGTCATTGCCTCGGGTGGTGTCAGCACGATGGACGATCTGCTGAAGCTGTCCTCTCATGCCAAGGAAGGCATTAGCGGAGCCATTGTGGGCAAGGCACTGTATACAGGCAGCATTCAACTGGATGAAGCTATTCGTGCTGTGGCTGGAGCAGAATAAAGGAGCCAGAGTCGGGACATGGCTTCGAGCTATATGTAGGTAGCAAATGACTGTAGCACGCTCTTTGGAGTACGTGATTCTGGTGTTATGGTAAATGTAAATCGTGGCGGGGAGGTAAGGAGATGCTGGCTAAACGTATTATTCCATGTCTGGATGTGAAAGACGGCCGCGTCGTAAAGGGTGTGAACTTCGTCAATCTCCGGGATGCAGGCGATCCTGTGGAGCTGGCTGCTCTGTATGACCAGGAGGGTGCTGATGAGATCGTATTTCTCGACATTTCGGCCTCGGTGGAGGGCAGAGCAACCATGGAAGAGGTCGTGCGTCAGACTGCAGGCGAAATCTCGATTCCTTTCACGGTCGGAGGTGGAATATCTCACGTCGACGATATGAAACGGATCTTGCGAGCTGGAGCTGACAAGATTGGTATTAATACAGCTGCGGTATTGAACCCGAAGCTGATTACGGATGGAGCCCGTGGGTTCGGATCACAATGTGTCGTGGTAGCCATCGATGCCAAATACAACGAAGCCTGGGGCGAGTGGGAAGTGTACACCCATGGTGGACGTACGGCTTCCGGTATTCGGGCGCTGGACTGGGCAAGTGATGTGGAGAAGCTGGGAGCAGGCGAAATCCTGCTGACGAGTATGGATGCGGATGGAACGAAGGATGGCTTCGATCTGGCCCTAACCGCGGCGGTAGGTGATCGGATCAGCATACCTGTGATTGCTTCTGGTGGCGCCGGCAAGAAGGAGCATTTCTACGACGTGTTCACCGAAGGCGGTGCTGATGCAGGATTAGCGGCTACGATTTTCCACTATAAAGAGATTGCCATTCAGGAATTGAAGAAGGATTTGAAGAACAGGGGAGTGGAGATTCGATGACCAGTAGTGAAATTAACGAGCAAATCTCCCTGGAGCAGGTCGTGGAGAATGTGCGATGGGATGAGGCAGGCCTGGCGCCTGCGATAGTTCAGGATGCAGTGACCGGGCAGGTGCTGACATTGGCCTATATGAATAGGGAGTCTCTGCGTAAATCTCTGGAGAGCGGGGAGACATGGTTCTGGTCACGCTCCAGACAAGAGCTATGGCATAAGGGAGCTACCTCAGGTAATACACAGCGGATTGCATCCCTGAATCTGGATTGTGACGGAGATGCTCTGCTTGTCCGTGTACACCCCGCTGGTCCGGCTTGCCACACGGGAGCCATTACATGCTTCGACCGCGAGATTGTTCTTCCGGGCAAGGAAGTCTCCGCTGCAGGTGAGACCAATAGTTCTCGTCCAGATCGCTTCGCGGTGCTTGCAGAGCTGGAAGCAGTGATCGCCGAGCGCGAGCGTACGCGTCCTGAAGGAGCCTATACCACATATCTGTTCGATAAAGGCATCGACAAGATTCTGAAGAAGGTAGGCGAGGAGACGTCAGAGACGATCATTGCTGCCAAGAATCAGGATAATGATGAGCTACGGCTGGAGGTAAGTGATCTGCTGTACCATCTGTTGGTGCTCCTGCAGGAGCGCAAGCTTCCGCTGGATGAGATCATGACAGAGCTGGAGCGGAGACACGAACGCCCTCGCCGGGACTAATCGGAGCGTGCCTCGGGCGTGTTAAATAACTCAGCTTGTATAGCAGCTTGCATAGCTTTCTTATGTAGCTTTCCTATATAGCTGTAGCAGACATATCCGGCTAAGGATTTGCGATCAGATAAAGGGGGAAAAGCTGTGCGTATTGATTACCATACACACCATGCCCGCTGTGGACATGCAGTCGGTAACCTGGAGGAATATGTTCAGCAGGGTATCCGGCTGGGTATAGACCAGCTAGGCTTGTCTGACCATATGCCTCTGCTGCATGTGAACCCTGCGGAGTATTATCCCGAGATGGCTATGGCTATGGAGGAGCTTCCCCGTTATGTCGAGGAGTGCTTGAGCCTGAAGGAACGCTATAAGGACCAGATTGATATTCGAGTCGGTCTGGAGGGTGACTACATTGAGGGCTGGGAGCGCGAGATCGAGAAGATCGTAAAGGCCTATCCGTGGGATTATGTCATCGGTTCGGTGCACTTTCTACGGGAATGGGACGTGAGCGACTATCGCCAAGTCCATAACTGGGAAGGTCAGCGCGTCCTTGAGGTGTATGCAAGATACTACGATGCTGTGTCTAAGGCAGCTGCCACTGGCTTTTATGATATTATGGGCCATCTCGATGTCATTAAGCGGTTCGGCCATTATCCCGAGCCATCCGAGGAGGAGGAGCTTCGCGAGCTGGAACATACGACGCTGACCGCGATAGCCCGCAGTGGGAGAGCAATGGAGCTGAACGCTTCGGGGTTGTCAAAGCCGTGTGCGGAGATGTTCCCAAGTCGGCGCATTCTGGAAGAAGCACGGCAGCTGGCGATTCCTGTGACACTTGGCTCGGATGCGCATGATCCGCTGAAGCTGTCCGAGCATCTGGAGGAAGCGCGTGCGCTGCTCTACGATGTGGGTTACCGGGAGTTGGCAGTCTTCCAGAATAGACAGCGCTCATTCGTCGAGCTGGCATCGGACTCCAACAGGAACGGTTAGAATGAATGACAGCAGGATCAATGAACACCGAATAATGAAGGGTAACTTGCGGCATAACCGATCTGGATTCGAAGGCATACGTGTTCGAACAAGATCGGTTATTTTCATAGCTGCTAATGAGCGTTATAATCCACTTAGAAGAGCATGAGGTAATATGGCTCAGATGACGTTATATTCGGTATTCGATCGTCGCAAGTAAAACTTCCACTAAACGTGGTCTGTCATCTGTGAAAGTACGTCGATAGACGTAATTCTTATATTGAATGGAAGGTCGGGGGAGGACAAGAATGCAACAGAGTCTGCGGATTTTCTCGGGATCATCGAATCCTGAGCTTGCTGCGAGCATATGTGACAAGCTGGGCGTAGAATTGGGGCGCATCAAGCTATCGCGCTTCAAAAGTGGAGAGGTCTATGTTCATTATGAGGAGAGCATACGTAACTGCGATGTGTTCCTGGTGCAATCCCTCGCGCACCCTATCAATGAGCTGTTCGTGGAGTTGCTTGTCATGATTGATGCGGCTAAGCGTGCGTCTGCCCGAACAATCAATATTGTTGTACCTTATTACGGATATGCGAGACAGGAACGCAAGGCGGCTCCGCGCGAGCCGATCTCCGCCAAGATGCTGGCTGATGTCCTGACTACAGTAGGGGCTACACGTGTCGTCACGCTGGATTTGCATGCAGCAGCGATTCAGGGCTTTTTTAACATTCCGGTAGATCATTTGACTGCCCTGGATCTGATTAGTGAGCATCTCTGTTCACAGTCCCTCGAACGTCCGGTGGTTGTATCTCCAGATGCGGGTCGTGCATCCATGGCGGAGAAGCTGGCGAATCAATTGGATTCCCCATTTGCCATTATGATCAAGAAGCGTCCTGCTCATAATGAGTCTGTCATTACGCACGTCATCGGAGATGTGGAGGGACGTACCCCGATTATTATTGAGGATCTGATCGATACCGGGACTACGATTGTAAATGTGGTAGAGAGCTTGAGGGAAAGAGGCTCACAGCCAGTCATCGTCTGTGCCACGCATGGATTATTCTCGGACGGTGCTCTGGACAAGCTGAATCATCCGTTCATCCGGGAGATTGTAGTGACCGACTCCATCAACCTATCCGCAGAGGGAATGGAGCGGCTTAAGGTTCTCTCTGTTGCGCCTATGCTGGCCCAGGCTGTTCGCATTATTATGGATGGTGGCTCAATCGCTACCCTGTTTAAAGACGCAGGCATTTAAATGCCATGCGTCTTTTTGAATTCTTGGGCAACAGCTCCACTGAAATGACAGCCTTCAGATAAGCGGCTGGGCAGATGCGGCTTCCCAGTAAGTACCGCTCACGAGGGAGAAAGAGTAGAGTGTATTTGTAGTGCAGTGTCCGGTGCAGGTACCAAAAATAACTTGCTGATTTCAATGAGAAGTGGCAATCAAGTTATGTTATAATAGATAGGCTCAATAGCAAGTTAAAGGAGGTGCCTTTGTTATTATGAAAGGCAAAAACCTGCGGGTTACGGACACTCGCTCCAATATGATCACTTTGCGTCTCGACGCGTCCTTTTTCTTCGAGAGAGCCGTCCGCTCGCTGGATCGCAATCATTATGACAAGGCATTGAAATATTTTCGCAAAGCTGTGGAATATGAACCGGATAATCCGGTGAATCATTGCAATATGGCGGGTATATTATCAGAGATGGGGAATTATACAGGTTCCAACGAGGTGCTTGACCACGTATTGACGCATGTCAATCCATCAATGACGGAATGCTACTTCTATATGGCTAATAACTATGCCAATATGGAACAATTTGAAGAGGCGGAGCGTGCCTTGGTCACCTATTTGGAGGAAGACGAGGAAGGGCAGTATCTGGAAGAGGCGGAGGACATGATGGAGCTGCTGTATTATGAGCTGAATCGTCCGACCAAGCTGAACCGGATCAAGGCTCGAGGTGGAGTCGTCGAACATGATCAAGCCAGAAAGCTGCTGGAAGAGGGCAAGTTCGCCCAGGCAGCAAGATTGCTGGAGCAGATCTCGGGCGACGAGCCCGAACTGCATGCAGCCCGTAACAATCTGGCGTTGTCCTACTACTACATGGGAATGTTCAAGAAGGCCAAGGAGACCATTCTCCAGGTACTGGAGTCTGATCCAGGCAATCTGCATGCCCTGTGCAATCTGGCGATCTTCTATCAGAATGAGGGGGGCGGTCCCCATCTGGATACATTAATCAGGAGTCTCGCGGTCACGGTTCCCTTCCAGCATGACCAAGTGTTCAAGCTAGGTACAACCATGGGTATTCTGGAGCATCATGAAGAGGCGTATCATCACTTCCGGCGTCTCTTGAGACAGACAGAGAGTGGGACGGACCCTTCTCTGTACCACTACGCTGCCGTGGCAGCCAGTAACACAGGGCGATATGACGAGGCCCTGCGACTATGGGCCAAGGTGCAGAAGCTAGATCCTTCCTCGGAGATTCCGAAGTTCTATCTGTCCCGAATGGGTGAGCTCAAATCCCAGGGGAAGCAGCTTGAGAAGCTGAGCTATCATTACCACCTGCCATTCGACGAGCAGTTCAAGCTGTGGGAGAAATATGGCTCGCGCAGCATGCCCGACGATATGAAGAAGGACCCGCTTGTGCGCTCTTCCTTCTTCTGGGCTTTGCACCATGGTGATGATGCAACCAGGCTCCAGGTGATTCATGCCTTGGAATTGATCGGTGATGAGGAAGTGCGGCAGGCACTTGAGACATTCCTAACCGAGACGGGTCTGAGTGAGACCTTGTATCAAGCGGCCAGCAAGGTGCTCCGTGAGATGGAAGTAGAGCATCCTGAGCAGGAGGCAATCCCCTCTGTCGTGGCCATTCCGGAACAGTTGCGAAGTGATACGATGTTCTCGGATTCTACCAATATTCAGCTTCAGGCTGTTCTCGACAGAGCCGTCTCAGTCATGGGACAACGCTATGACGCTGTCCAGATCAACGATCTGAAGCAGCTCTGGTCTGAATACGTGAATCATGTCGGGCATGAGCTCGTGATCCAGCATGTAGAAGGCTGGTCTGCAGCGCTGGAGTATCTGACCGCCAAAATGAACCACAAACGCCTTACCTATCGTGAGGTTGCAGATTATTACGGGATATCAGTATCCACGATCAGTCGCTACGTACGGCAGATTGATTCGGTCTGCGACATCAGCACAAGGACCAGTAAGACCCTGAAGGACTTCACAGAACGAGTATAGTGTGGCAGTAAGTACGCCTAGCTCACCCAGTACAGATGAAGAACTACTTTGAAGGAGGTCATTTCCATGTACAAATCCCTAATTATCGGCACAGGTCCTGCAGGCTATACGGCAGCGATCTACCTGGCACGAGCCAATATGAATCCCCTTGTCATTGAAGGCATGCAACCAGGCGGGCAGCTTACGACAACTACCGAAGTAGAGAATTTCCCAGGCTTTCCTGATGGCATTATGGGGCCTGAATTGATGGATAACATGCGCAAGCAGGCCGAGCGCTTTGGAGCCGAGTTCAAATCTGGTTGGGTGGAAGAGGTTGATCTGTCCAAGCGCCCTTTCAAAGTCAAAGTAGAGGGAGTGGGCGTCATCGAGACGGAATCTCTCATTATTGCTACTGGGGCATCCGCGAGATATCTGGGCATTCCAGGTGAGCAGGATAATGTGGGCCGGGGAGTGAGTACATGTGCTACCTGCGACGGCTTCTTCTTCCGCAACAAAAAGATCATTGTTATTGGTGGAGGAGACTCGGCGATGGAGGAAGCAAGCTTCCTGACGAGATTCGCGTCCAGCGTCACACTGGTTCACCGCAGAGAAGAGCTGCGTGCATCCAAGATCATGCAGGATCGTGCCCGCGATAATGAGAAGGTCCTGTGGTCCTTGAACCGAACTCCACTGGAGGTCGTGGCAGAGGCTACGGGCGTGAAGGGCCTGAAGGTGCTCAATAATGAGACTGGGCAAGAGGAGTTCATTGAAGCTGATGGTGTATTCGTAGCGATTGGTCATACACCGAATACAGGCTTCCTCGGGGGACAGGTGACGACGGATAGCCACGGTTATATCGAGGTCAGACCTGGGACGACCGAGACGAACATACCAGGCGTATTTGCATGTGGAGACGTGCAGGATACCCGATATCGCCAAGCCATCACAGCAGCTGGCTCAGGTTGTATGGCAGCTATGGATGCGGAGAAATATCTCGAGGGCAGCATGGTGCATGACTGGAGCGAGACATTGGATCAATAACCAGAAGCAGAGAGCAGGCCAGAAATTTGGCCTTACACTGTTAATTGTATTCCCACACCCACCTTGCTTGGTAACATGCATGTGTGGGTGTTCCTGATTTTCGGCTCGAGAAGGTATCCTTTCTCGTCTGCTTGACCGGATGAATAGGTTCGCTTATAGTTGGATACGTAGGTAAGACCAAGGCGGGAAACCCCTTGCTGTAAGCGCGATAATTTGAATTTTAGTCTCTTACTAAAGTTATAGAAAAAGGTGGCTTAATATGTCTGAGGGTATCTACGTTGGCGTTGACTTGGGTGGTACAGCAATAAAGGTTGGTATCTGTAACAGCGAAGGACAGCTTCTACAGACCTATGAAGGACCGACAGGAACCGGTGAGGGTGTGGATCAAATCCTATCCAATATCGAGCAATATGTCAGACAGATTGTCGAGGATTCTCCCTACAGCTGGGATCAGCTGCAAGGGGTAGGAGCAGGCATTGCTGGGTTCCTGAACTCCGAGGATGGGGTTGTTGTACTGGCTCCCAACGTAGGCTTTAAGGACGTGCCGATTCGTGCTCTGCTGGAGAAGCGGATCGGTAAGCCAGTGAAGATAGAGAATGATGCCAATGTAGCGGCACTGGGTGAGGCATGGGCTGGAGCAGGCAAGGGAGTTGCCAATTGCGTCTGCTTTACGCTTGGAACCGGTGTTGGCGGTGGCATCATCATTGGTGGGAAGATCTATCAAGGCTTCTCAGGTATGGCTGGTGAGGTCGGTCATATCGCAGTCGTGCCTGATCTGGAAGCCATTCAGTGTGGCTGCGGCAAGATGGGCTGCCTGGAGACGGTATCCTCGGCAACCGGGATTATCCGTATGGCCAAGGATGCCGTGGAGCGTGGAGAGCTTACTGCGCTGGCTCAGGTAGAGCACATCATGGCCAAGGATGTCTTCGATGCGGCAAAGCAAGGTGATGAGACAGCGATCCGTATCATTCGCCGCGCAGCCTTTTATCTAGGTAAAGCCATGGCTACTACCGCAGCAGTATTGAATCCGCAGATGTTCATCGTCGGCGGAGGTGTCTCCAAGGCAGGGGATATTCTATTCGATGAGCTGCGTGAGGTTGTTCGTCAACTGACGCCAGCACCGCTGTATCAGGGGCTTACCGTTGTGCCGGCTATTCTGGGTAATGACGCCGGGGTAGTAGGGGCAGCAGGTCTGCTGCTGCGTTCCTAATCAGATAGCTATAATTCATTCAATCGTATGGGGAAAGAGGGGAGCCGCATGTCGGAAAACAGCTCAATAGCAACCGCGACCGCAACACTAATCATCATTACAGGGATGTCGGGTGCAGGGAAGACGATTGCCGTCCAAAGCCTGGAGGACCTGGGATTCTTCTGTGTAGATAATCTTCCGCCCGTGCTGATTCCCAAATTTGCCGAATTGATTGAACAATCGAAAGGCAAGATCGCCAAGGTTGCCCTGGTTATTGACTTGCGGGGTCGGGAGTTTTTCACGGCGCTCTCTGAATCGCTGAATTATGTTAAGGATCATTTCACCATACATTGTGAAATTCTATTCTTGGATGCAAGTGATGCTGTCCTTGTACAGCGGTACAAGGAGAGCCGTCGTCGTCATCCACTTGCTCCGGAAGGAATGCCGCTCGATGGCATTCGTCTGGAACGCAAGATGCTGGAGGAACTGAAGCACTCGGCCACACAAGTGATCGACACCAGCTCACTGAAGCCAGCTGTGTTGAAGGAACGCATTATTGCGCGCTTCTCGCATCTGGAGGGCAGTCAATTCTCGGTCAATATCACATCGTTCGGCTTCAAGTATGGAATTCCGATTGATGCAGATCTGGTATTCGATGTTCGCTTCCTTCCTAACCCGCATTATGTGGAGCAACTGCGACCACGCACGGGACAAGATAGTGACGTATATGATTATGTTATGAAGTGGCCGGAGACCCAGTCATTCCTGACCAAGCTGCTGGATATGCTGCATTTCCTGATTCCGCAGTATCGGAAGGAAGGCAAGAGTCAGGTCATTATCGGAATTGGCTGTACTGGCGGCAAGCACCGCTCGGTAGCGATATCGGAGTATCTGGGCAAAATGCTCGGTGCGAGCGAAACAGAGGTTGTCTCGGTCAGTCACAGGGATGCCGATCGTGATCGGCATTAAAATAGAGGTGAGTTTATGAAAACAGCGGGACAACAGCTGGAGCGTCCACGTATTGTCGTCATGGGCGGGGGTACGGGCCTGTCAGTCATGCTCAGAGGTCTCAAGCAGAAGCCGCTGGATATTACAGCCATTGTTACCGTAGCTGACGATGGCGGCAGCTCAGGTATTTTACGAAACGAACTACAAATGCCCCCGCCGGGGGATATACGAAATGTACTGACTGCATTGGCGGATGTAGAGCCGCTGATGGCCGATCTGCTCAAGTATCGCTTTGCCTCCGGCTCGGGGCTTGCAGGACATAGTCTGGGCAATCTGATTCTGGCTGCCATGACCGATATTTCTGATGGTGATTTTGTTACGGCCGTACGAGAGCTTTGCAGGGTATTTGCCGTTCGTGGGCGTGTGCTTCCTGCTGCGGGTGAGGGTGTCATTCTTCATGCGGAGATGGAGGATGGCTCCATCGTCACCGGCGAGTCCAAGATTCCGGAGGCGGGCCAGCGCATTAAGCGTGTCTACCTTGAGCCGGATCACGTGGAGCCGTTGCCTGAGGCTGTGGAGGCTATCCAGAAGGCTGATGCGATACTCATCGGGCCGGGAAGCCTGTATACTAGTATTCTGCCCAATCTGCTGGTTCCCAAGCTGGCTGAGGCTGTGGTGTCATCTGATGCGGTCAAGATTTTTGTCTGTAATGTGATGACCCAACCAGGGGAGACGGATAACTACACTGTCGGCGACCATCTTCAAGCAATCGTGGACCATGTAGGACATCAATTATTTGACTATGTCATTGTAAATAATGGGGAGATTCCCCCTCAGGTGCAGGAGAAGTATGCCGAGCAAGGGGCAAGACCCGTACAGCTTGATCTCGGACCTGTGTCCGAGCGAGGCTATAAAGTGGTGGCTGATACGCTGGTGCTATTTCGAACGTACCTGCGCCATGATGCTGACAAGTTAAGCCAGCACATTTATCAGCTGGTACAGAACTGGATGTTCAGAAGGAGGTGAAATCCATTGTCATTTGCGGCTCAGACCAAAAAAGAGCTGACCCTGATTGAAGCTCAAGATTGCTGTGAGAAAGCAGAATTGTCAGCCCTGATTCAGATGCTCGGATCAGTCCAGCTTACGAATAAAAAAGTCGTTCTGGATATATCAACGGAGAATGCCGCGATTGCACGACGGATCTATTCCTTCATCAAGAAGCATTTTCAAGTGCATACTGAACTGTTGGTTCGTAAAAAGATGCGACTCAAGAAAAATAATGTATACATCGTCCGCATACCGAGCAAGGTTCAGGAAATTCTGAAAGATCTTCATATTGTGTCCGAAGGATTTGTATTCACCGAAGGGATTAATAAGGAGATCATTCGGAAAAACTGTTGTAAGCGGGCTTATCTTCGGGGGGCCTTCATGGCTGGAGGCTCAGTGAATAATCCCGAGGGCTCATCCTATCATCTGGAGATCGCATCGATGTATGAGGAGCATTGCCAGGCACTCGTTGAGCTTGCGAATGAATTTCATCTGAACGCACGTTGTATCGAGCGCAAGAAGGGCTTTATTCTCTACATCAAGGAAGGCGAGAAGATTATTGAGCTATTAAGCATTATTGGTGCACATCAGGCCTTGTTCAAGTTCGAGGACGTACGTATTATGCGTGACATGCGTAACTCGGTGAATCGGATCGTGAATTGTGAGACGGCGAATCTGAACAAGACGATTGGTGCTGCTGTCCGGCAGATTGAGAACATCAAGCTGCTACAGAAGGAAGTTGGCCTTGAATCTTTACCTGATAAGCTGCGTGAGGTGGCGGAGGTTCGTCTGGCTCATCCGGATATGAATCTGAAGGAAGTTGGCGAGCTGCTGAAGGGCACTGTAAGTAAATCGGGGGTTAATCATCGTCTCCGTAAGATTGATGAAATGGCGGAGAAGGTACGTGCAGAGCTGTCTTGAAGGACTTCCAACTGCTGCATCTAGCATCTTGACTGGACAGTTGCTGTTTTTTTTCTAGTTAATGGCCCCGGTTAATGGTATAATGTGATAAATAAAATGGTGTATTTATGTTTCATTTGCATTGATAGATTGCACTCTAAAAAAGGGGGAGTTGTTGTTCATGTCTAAACATCCGGTAGTTGTACGTTTGAAAACAGGACTGCATGCCAGACCAGCTGCGTTATTCGTACAGGAAGCCAATAAATATTCTTCTGAGGTCTTCGTAGAGAAGGACGACAAGAAAGTAAATGCCAAGAGCATCATGGGAATTATGAGCCTGGCAATCAGCTCCGGAACAGAAATTTACATTAGTGCCGAGGGTGCGGACGCTGAACAGGCTGTAAACGCTTTAGTAAGCTTGGTAAGCAAGGAAGAACTCGAAAATCAATAATCGGCGCTCTGTCGGTATGCAGCCCCTGAAGAGGGGCTTTTTGTATATTGGGTAGAAATAATGATCTATGGTTAGGGTTGAATCTGTTGGATCTATTTATTGAAATATAAGTGGTTATACATAGGGTGGAGAATTTATACACAAGATCAGGGGAGATATTCCGTTGATCTTTTTTTGTACTCTGGGTTTACGTAGTGCAACCTTTTTGGTGCAATTCCGTCTAGAGGTTAAAATTATCCAACTTCAACACAAAGCAGGGTCATATCAAAGGAGGATCACGTAAATGAAAACATGGACAAGAGCAGCAGGTGCAGCCTTGCTGGCAGGAAGCGTATTTTTGGGCGGGTTTGGTACTGTAGGACTGGGAGGGCAGGATAGCGGTCGGGCTTATGCAGCTACAGCATCAGACGTAATTCGTAATGTCATCAGTGTCAATGGAACGGGAGAGATCTCCATCAAGCCAGATATGGCAACTCTCTACATCGGTGTGCGGACTGAGGGGAAGACAGCGGCTGAGGCTCAGAAGCTGAACGCAGAGAGAATGACCAAGCTGAACACGCTGCTCAAGAAGACATGGGGCGTTGCAGACAAGGACATCCAGACGAGCCAATTCTATGTGCAGCCGAACTACAGCTATACTGAAAAAGAAGGCCAACAGCTCCTTGGCTACGTCGCTACGCACACTTTGAGCGTGAAATACCGTGATCTGAGCAAGGTAGGCGAGCTGCTGGATGCGGCAACCAAAGCTGGAGCCAACAGCGTAGACAACATTCAATTCTCAGTAGAAGATACACAGCCATATGAGGAGCAAGTGATCGCGAAGGCTCTGGCCAACGCCCAGATGAAAGCCGGGGCAGTGGCCAAGGCTGCCAATCGCGGGCTCGGTGACCTCTTGAATGTGAATCTGGAGCAGGCCCAAGTACCTTTTGTGTACCTGAAAAATGAATTGATGGAAGCCAGAGCAGGCAGTGCTACGGACGCAACATCTTTCGAGCCAGGTGAAGTGAAGATTAGTACACAGCTTAGCGCACAATATGAAATGAAATAAATAACTATTAGCCATCCAGGTCCAATCCAAGCGGAGGCTGTCACTGAACTTGTATAAGGGAGTGACAGCCTCCGCTTGATATTTGTCTCGTCTGAACGCTGGCAGAAGGTTCTAACAATCTTGTAACCGGGGTTGTTACCCAATTCAACATGGGGCAGCGTAGAATAGCTTCTTGAAGAGGTACATATTTGCTGATAAAGGAGAGACGGATGTTATGAGATATTACACTAAGTCTATAGGGCACCTACTGTTGGCTACTGCAGTAGTTACAGGGGCACTGCTGCCCTTATCGTCTACCTGGGCCTCATCGAGCGTACAAGTAGCCCAGAACCAACAAGTGAAGCTGTTCTGGGATGGACAGGAGCTTAAGGATAAGGGCTTGTTAATTCAAGGCAAGACTATGATTCCTGTATCCGCATTGCGTGACGACCTGAAGCTGGGTGTCTCTTATGATGCCGAGAGTATGACCTATACAATCAATGGTGGCCAGAATAAGGTTAGTATTTATGACGGGAGCGCCGAAGAGCTGTTTGTGAATGTGAACCAGGTCTATACGAAGGGTATGGAAGGAACCAAGAAGAGTGGTAAGCTCTATATACCGATTGGTGTGGTGAAGAATTATCTGGGCGTTCAGGCAGCGTGGGACGGTGTGAGTAAGCAGGTTCGGATGAGTACTGGTCATAATGAGCTTCTAAAATGGTCAACGGAGCCTGTGCTGCAGAAGGAAGAGTCTACGGTCGAATATGATATTCACACATTGAAATTAGAAGGGGACTACCCCGGAATAGCAAAGATTAACGAGATCCTGAAGAAGCGTGCGGAAGAGCTCGCAACTGCATCCAAGGAGTCTGTAGAGACTGGTGGCCCGACTGCAGATCGTCCATATCAATTTGAGAATAACTATCTCGTGACGGATCTTCAAGATGGCGTCGTCAGCCTGGTTGTGGATGAGTATGGATATCTTGGCGGAGCACATGGAATGACTACCCGTAAAGGCTATACCTTCTCTCTCAAGGACGGACAGTTGCTGAAGCTGGAGGATGTATTGGGGGCGAACCCGAACTACTTGAAGGCACTGAATGACAAGCTGACGCCACAAGTTACGAACCATGGGGGGTATCTTGGGGACTTCAAGGGCATTGGCAAGGATCAGGATTTCTACCTGTCACCTGCAGGCGTCGTGATCTTCTTCCAGCAATATGAGTATACGGCTTATGCTGCCGGGATTCCGGAGTTCATTTTCCCATATAGCTCATTGCTGCCACAAGGGAAGGCGCCTTTCTCCCGCTAAAGGTAATTACTGAATAAGCAATCTAAGCAATCATACAAGTTGCTAAAAAGCCGCCTCTGGCTATAACCGGAGGCGGCTTGTCTGTTACTGTCTAGCTATTGGCGTGAGGGTTAAGTCACGCGGTTCTTCAGGCAAGGTGTATTAGACACCTTGTGGCGGAGTGCTGGAGATGACTTGGTCAACCAGACCGTATTCCTTCGCTTCCTCAGCGGACATGAAGTAGTCGCGGTCGGTGTCCTTCTCAATCCGTTCTAGAGGCTGCCCTGTACGCTCAGCCAGAATCTTGTTCAGCTTGTCACGCATCTTGAGGATACGGCGTGCACGAATCTCGATATCAGTAGCCTGTCCTTGGGCTCCGCCCAGTGGCTGGTGAATCATGATCTCACTATTCGGAAGCGCGAAGCGCTTGCCCTTGGCACCTGCATTCAGCAAGAATGCTCCCATCGAGGCAGCCATACCTACGCAGATGGTAGATACATCAGGCTTAATGAAATGCATAGTATCGAAGATCGCCATGCCGGCCGTGATCGAGCCGCCAGGACTGTTGATGTACAAGTGGATGTCTTTTTCCGGATCTTCCGCAGTCAGAAACAGCATTTGAGCGATAATGGAATTGGCAACGACATCATTTACGTCAGAACCGAGGAAAATAATGCGATCCTTCAGCAATCTGGAATAGATGTCATAGGCGCGTTCGCCGCGATTAGTTTGTTCAACGACCATAGGAATGTAACTCACGTAAAAACCTCCCTTAAATTAGTTCGATTATGTGTTGCGAAAGGTCTCAGGATATATTCTTCCAAAGTCCCTTCCCATTAAACTGTTACCTTAATAACCACATCATAAACAATTTAAATCAAAAAGTCAAAGAAAGTCAAACTAAAGAATCAAAAAAAGAGCGAATCCGCTCTTAAATGGTTAACAATATAGTAAGTGCTTGTGTACAAGTTCTAAAAAGTATGGCGCGCCCGCAAGGAATCGAACCTTGATCTCAGGCTCCGGAGGCCTACGTCATATCCATTGGACCACGGGCGCATGTCTTTCATAATGCAGCTAACACATCAATTATATTTTTAACTAACTAATCAATTAGCTAATTAATTGGCGAGCAAAGATGATTATATGCTAAGTGGATTGAAAAAGCAAGTGTTTGATTAGAGCACACGCTCGTTACGTTTTCTTATGGATATTTACCGATAAGATAAGTCCGTGAGTAACAGAACTGACGAATACCTGACCACGGATGTTTCCTTTTGCAAAATATACAGCTTGAATATGTTTTTTTGACGTAAAGATTCCTTACTTATGTATAAAGGGCAAAAAGGTAGTGAAATATAGGTTCGGGGCACTTGCTTCTGGAGCAAATATTGGGTAAAATAACTGTGGGACTTAAAAAGTTAACCCGGGACATTTTGAGGCCAGCTAGGAATGAGATGGATTGTACCATCTGATTGTGAGTTAGAGCAGAATAGAAGTCTGCAGGAGTGGAAAGCATGCGAAATATATTAGAAATACAGAAGCAGCTTCTGCCTGATCTCACGGAAGTTTTGAAAAAAAGATACACCATCCTGCATCAGATCATGCTGTCTGAGGTGGTTGGTCGCCGGACGCTGGCGTCATCCCTTCATATGACAGAACGTGTACTGCGAGCTGAAACCGATCTGTTGAAGGCCCAAGGGCTTCTGGAGATTGATCATGTAGGCATGAGGGTGAGCGAGGCCGGATACGAGCTGCTAGAGCGGCTTGAGCCGATTGCCAAGGAATTGTTCGGATTGTCCCTGCTCGAGGAACAGATCCGTCAGATGTACAACCTGAGGAAGGTTGTCGTTGTACCCGGTGACTCGGATAGCTCGCCTCTTGCAAGAAGAGAACTGGGAAGAGCAGGCGCCAAAGCCCTTCTGGGGATTATGGGGGACGAGGACGTCATTGCCGTCACTGGTGGCACTACGATTGCCGAGGTGGCCGAGCAGTTGACTACACCACCCACAGGCCCGATTCGCGGTGGATGGTTCGTACCCGCACGCGGCGGACTTGGCGAGAGCATGGAGATGCAAGCGAACACGATTGCTTCCACAATGGCACGCAAGGTGGGTGCCCAGTACCGACTGCTTCACGTCCCTGATCTGCTAAGTAATCATGCTTATGAATCATTGCTTCAGGATCAGAGCGTTCAGGAGATTGTCAGTATTATCCGTAAAAGTCGAATTATCATTCATGGCATCGGGAACGCCAATGAGATGGCCCGCCGGCGAAGGCTGGAGCAGGAAGTCATTAACGAGATTCGTGCTGAAGGGGCCGTTGCAGAGTCATTCGGCTATTACTTTAACGAGGAAGGTATTGTTGTTCACAAGATGCTGACGCTTGGACTCAGATTAGAGGACATCAAGCGTACTGAGATTGTGCTGGGGATTGCTGGAGGTTCTAGCAAGGCTACGGCGATTCAGGCAGTTCTTCGTTTTGGTCATGAGGATATTCTGGTCATTGACGAAGCAGCAGCAAATATTATTGTGAGCAACAGCTAGATTGCTGGTTAAGTAGCACAAGCAATCATTCATTTAGTTGTCTTGACGGGCTTAACCGCTCTGTCTTGAATAAATAAAAACGAAACTTGGGAGGAACTTACTCATGGCAGTTAAAGTAGGTATTAACGGTTTTGGACGTATTGGACGTTTGGCTTTTCGTCGTATTCAAAACGTAGAAGGTATTGAAGTTGTTGCAATCAACGATTTGACAGACGCTAAAATGCTGGCGCACCTGCTCAAATACGATACTACTCAAGGACGTTTCGAAGGCGACGTTGAAGTGCATGACGGCTTCTTCAAAGTAAACGGCAAGGAAGTTAAGGTTCTGGCTAACCGCAACCCTGAAGAACTGCCATGGGGCGACCTGGGCGTTGATATCGTTCTGGAGTGCACAGGCTTCTTCACAACTAAAGAGGCTGCTGAGAAGCACCTTAAAGGTGGAGCTAAGAAAGTTGTTATCTCCGCTCCAGCTACTGGCGACATGAAGACTATCGTTTACAACGTAAACCATGATATTCTTGATGGTACCGAAACTGTAATCTCCGGTGCTTCTTGCACAACGAACTGCTTGGCTCCAATGGCTAAGACGCTGCAAGACAAGTTCGGCATCGTAGAAGGTCTGATGACTACTATTCACGCTTACACTGGCGACCAAAATACACTGGATGCTCCACACGCTAAAGGCGACTTCCGTCGTGCTCGTGCTGCTGCTGAGAACATCATCCCTAACACAACTGGTGCTGCTAAAGCAATCGGTCTGGTTATTCCTGAGCTGCAAGGCAAATTGGATGGAGCTGCACAACGCGTACCAGTAGCTACTGGTTCCCTGACTGAGCTCGTAACTGTACTGGACAAGAAAGTAACTGCAGAAGAAATCAACGCAGCTATGAAAGAAGCTTCCGACCCAGAAACTTACGGCTACACTGAAGATGAAATCGTATCTTCCGATATCAAGGGTATCACTTTCGGTTCCCTGTTCGACGCTACTCAAACTAAAGTTCTGACTGTTGGCGACAAGCAACTGGTTAAGACTGTAGCTTGGTACGACAATGAAATGTCCTACACAGCTCAATTGGTTCGTACTTTGGAGCACTTTGCCAAACTGGCTAAGTAATCATTGTCGATCCTGAGTAACACTATAGAGCGGAAACAGTCGTTATTGTTTCCGCTCTTTATATATGGACTTGTTGCCTAACGACAACAGAGTTGTACTCACAAGTGACTCCTGTGGAATGCTCTTCCTTGGGGAATTCCCATTAAAATATTAAGGGTATGGAGGAACATACGATGAACAAAAAGAGTGTTCGTGATATCGAATTGAGCGGGAAAAAGGTATTTGTACGTGTTGATTTTAATGTGCCTGTAGAAAATGGTAAAATTACAGATGACAAGCGGATCCGCGAGACACTGCCAACAATCAACTATCTGATTGAGCAAGGCGCTAAGATCATCCTCGCTAGCCACTTCGGCCGTCCAAAAGGTCAAGTTGTTGAGGAAATGCGTCTGACTCCGGTTGCTGTACGCTTGTCCGAGCTGCTGAACAAGCCTGTTCAGAAGGTCGATGAGGCGATTGGTGAGAACGTGAAGGCTGAAGTTGCTAAGATGAACAATGGCGATGTACTGCTACTTGAGAACGTGCGCTTCTACCCTGGTGAAGAGAAGAACGATCCTGAACTGGCTAAGCAATTTGCCGAACTGGCAGATGTATTCGTGAATGACGCCTTCGGCGCTGCACACCGTGCTCACGCTTCCACAGAAGGAATCGCACATAACCTGCCTGCAGTATCCGGTTTGTTGATGGAGAGAGAGCTGGATGTACTAGGTAAGGCACTGTCCAACCCTGAGCGTCCGTTCACAGCGATCATCGGCGGATCCAAGGTTAAGGACAAGATTGATGTCATCAACCATCTGACTGAGCTTGCAGACAACATCATTATCGGTGGTGGCCTGGCTTATACGTTCTTCAAGGCTCAAGGACACGAGATCGGTAAATCCCTGCTGGATGAGTCCAAGCTGGATGTTGTTCTGGGCTTTATCGAGAAGGCTGAAAAGCTCGGCAAGAAATTCTACCTGCCAGTAGATATCGTAGTGTCTGATGATTTCAGTGCGGATGCCAATACTCAAATCGTAGACATTGACAGCATTCCTGCTGAATGGGAAGGCGTGGACATCGGACCGAAGACTCGTGCGATCTATGCTGACGTAATCAAGAACTCCAAGCTGGTTGTATGGAACGGGCCAATGGGTGTCTTCGAAATGGAGCCATTCGCTGGTGGTACTCGTGAAGTGGCTGAAGCTTGCGCGAACACAGAAGGTTACACTATTATTGGAGGCGGGGATTCCGCAGCAGCTGCAGAGAAATTCAATCTGGCTGACAAGATGAATCACATCTCCACTGGTGGCGGCGCTTCTCTTGAGTTCATGGAAGGCAAAGCACTTCCTGGTGTTGTAGCACTGAACGACAAGTAATAAGGCAAGGGAGCTGAACATATTGAGAACACCTATTATTGCAGGCAACTGGAAGATGTTCAAGACTGTTCCAGAAGCTAAGGACTTCATTCAGGAAGTCAAAGGCAAAGCTGAAGTTGAAGGCGTAGAGAGCGTCATTTGTGCGCCCTTCACCAATCTGCCCGCGTTGGTAGAAGCGGTTAAGGGAACTGCTATCAAAATTGGAGCGCAAAACGTCCATTTTGAAGAAGATGGTGCGTTCACTGGTGAGATCAGCGGACGTATGCTGGCGGATCTTGGCGTAGATTACGTCATTATTGGCCACTCTGAGCGTCGTCAGTATTTTGCTGAGACTGATGAGACGGTGAACAAGAAGGTTCATGCTTCCTTCCGTCACGGCTTGACTCCGATCGTATGTGTCGGTGAGAAGCTGGAAGAGCGTGAAGCTAACCAGACGAAGGAAGTCTGCAAAGTGCAGACAGAAGCTGCATTTGCAGGTCTGGCTGCAGACCAAGCGGCTAAAGTAGTAATCGCTTATGAGCCAATCTGGGCGATTGGAACAGGCAAATCTTCGACTGCACAGGATGCTAACGAAGTTATTGCTTATATCCGTAGTCTGGTTAAAGGGCTGTACGGCGACCAAGTGGCGGATGCTGTTCGCATTCAATACGGCGGCAGTGTTAAGCCTGAGAATGTAGCCGAGTATATGGGACAAAGTGACATCGACGGTGCGCTTGTCGGTGGTGCAAGCCTTCAGCCTGCATCCTACATTGCACTTGTTGAGGGGGCGAAGTAAGATGACTGCACCCAAACCGGTTGCTCTCATTATCATGGACGGCTTCGGTCTGCGTGACAAGGTTGAAGGTAATGCCGTCGCTCAAGCCAATAAGCCAAATTATGATAAATACTTAACTCAATATCCAAACACGACGCTGACAGCTTCTGGTGAAGCTGTAGGCTTGCCTGAAGGACAGATGGGTAACTCCGAAGTGGGCCATCTGAATATCGGTGCTGGCCGAATCGTGTATCAGGATTTGACCCGGATCTCTAAATCCATTCGTGATGGTGAGTTCTATGAGAACCCGACACTGGTGGAAGCGGTTCGCCATGCGAAGCAGAATAATACCAAGCTTCATTTGTATGGTCTGCTCTCCGACGGCGGCGTGCACAGTCATATCGAGCATCTGTTCGCGATGCTGGACCTCGCCAAGAAGGAAGAGCTGCAAGAAGTCTACATCCATGCCTTCATGGATGGCCGTGACGTCAGCCCTGATAGCGGCGTTGGCTTCATGGAGAAGCTGATTGCGAAGATCGAAGAAGTGGGTGTAGGTAAAATTGCAACGGTTCAAGGCCGATATTATGCTATGGACCGTGATAAGCGCTGGGAGCGTGTAGAGAAGTCTTACCGTGCCATTGTGTACGGTGACGGACCGAAATATACCGATCCGCTGAAGGCACTCAAAGAATCGTACGAGAAGTCCGTATTCGATGAATTCGTAGAGCCGACGGTAATTACCAAGGCAGATGGAAGTCCGGTAGGTCTGGTAGAGACGAATGACTCTGTCATCTTCCTGAACTTCCGTCCTGACCGTGCAATCCAGCTGTCCCAAGTGTTCACAAGCAACGATTTCCGTGGCTTCGACCGTGGACCGAAGTTCCCGCAGTCGCTGCACTTCGTATGTCTGACCCTGTTCAGCGAGACGGTGAACGGCTTCGTGGCTTACGAGCCTAAGAATCTGGATAACACCTTCGGTGAAGTGCTTGTGCAGAACAACAAGAAGCAACTGCGCATCGCTGAGACGGAGAAATATCCACACGTAACGTTCTTCTTCAGTGGTGGGCGTGATGTGGAGCTTCCAGGCGAGACACGTATCCTGATCAACTCTCCTAAGGTAGCTACATATGATCTGCAGCCCGAGATGAGTGCCTACGAGGTAGCTGACGCCTGTGTGAAGGAGATTGAAGCGGACAAACATGACGCTATCATCTTGAACTTTGCCAACCCGGATATGGTAGGTCACTCCGGCATGATGGAGCCTACAATCAAGGCGGTAGAGGTAACGGATGAGTGCGTAGGTCGTGTGGTTGATGCAGTCAAAGCCAAAGGCGGCGTCGTGATCATCATTGCGGATCATGGTAATGCAGATATGGAGATTGACGAGCAAGGCCGTCCATTCACTGCGCATACGACGAACCCGGTACCATTCATTGTTACGGATGAGAATGTGGTACTGCGCGACAAAGGTATCTTGGCCGATGTCGCACCAACATTGCTTGATCTGATGGGACTGCCGAAGCCTGCCGAAATGACAGGCCAGTCCATGATTGCAAGCCGTAAGTAATTGGTATTGACGCTTCCTCAATCACTGCTGATGCTGAGAACGAGGAAGCGATCCTCATAACATAACCAAAGGAGACTGTGTACAAATGACTATTATTACTGATGTATACGCCCGCGAAGTCCTTGACTCCCGTGGTAACCCTACTGTTGAAGTTGAAGTATATCTGGAGTCCGGCGCAATTGGCCGTGCGATCGTACCTTCCGGTGCATCCACTGGTGCCCATGAAGCTGTAGAACTTCGTGACAACGATAAAGATCGTTACCTCGGCAAAGGCGTTCTGCAAGCTGTTAAGAACGTAAATGAAATCATCGCTCCAGAAGTTATCGGTCTGGATGCTGTGAACCAAGTTGAGATCGACAAGCTGATGATCAGCCTGGACGGTACTCCAAACAAAGGCAAACTGGGTGCTAATGCGATCCTTGCTGTATCCATGGGTGTAGCTCGTGCTGCTGCTGAAGCTCTGGCTCTGCCACTGTACCAGTACCTGGGTGGATTCAACGCGAAGCAACTGCCAGTTCCAATGATGAACATCGTTAACGGTGGTGCTCATGCGGACAACAACGTTGACGTACAAGAGTTCATGGTTCTGCCTGTTGGCGCTCCAACATTCAAGGAAGCACTGCGTATGGGTGCTGAAATCTTCCACAACCTGAAAACTGTACTGAAGAACAAAGGCCTGAACACTGCAGTTGGTGACGAAGGTGGATTCGCTCCTAACTTCACTTCCAACGAAGATGCTCTGTCCTCCATCATCGAAGCTATCGAAAAGGCTGGCTACAAGCCGGGTGAAGATGTATTGCTGGGTATGGACGTAGCTTCCACTGAGTTCTTCAAGGATGGTAAATACGTACTGGAAGGCGAAGGCAAATCCTTCACGCCTGCTGAGTTCGTTGACCTGCTGGCTTCTTGGGTGGACAAATACCCAATCGTTACAATCGAAGATGGCTGCTCCGAAGACGACTGGGAAGGTTGGAAATTGCTCACTGAGAAACTGGGCAACAAAATCCAACTGGTGGGTGACGACCTGTTCGTTACCAACACTGAGCGCCTGAGCAAAGGTATCGAAGAAAACATTGGTAACTCCATCCTGATCAAAGTGAACCAAATCGGTACACTGACTGAGACTTTCGATGCGATCGAAATGGCAAAACGCGCTGGTTACACAGCTGTTATCTCCCACCGTTCCGGTGAGTCCGAAGACAGCACAATCGCTGACATCGCGGTTGCTACTAACGCTGGCCAAATCAAAACGGGTGCACCTTCCCGTACAGACCGTATTGCAAAATACAACCAACTGCTTCGCATCGAAGACGAGCTGGGTGAATTGGCACAATACAACGGCCTGAACTCCTTCTACAACCTGAAAAAATAAGTAACCGTTCCTATCGTCTTCACCTGAAGACTTGGAATGCATGCTTAGCATACGAGTGAGTGTTGATGTATTGTAGCAACCTTATACACTAAGGTGCTCCAGGCATGAGAGCTCATTCTACGACAAAAGCGGACCTGCGGGTCCGCTTTTTCTTTCCATGTGGGTCGTTAACGTATCATATGGCTCGCAACGTTATCATAACTTGCTGAGGCATGAAGCCGTTCGGATTGCTGTCTCCACACTTGGATATTGACTTACTTTTGCTTTACCGCCACTCGTGTAAGGTTCTACTCACTTAATCGCAATATATACCTCAATCTCGTTCGCTTCACTTTCAGGCTGGTACGCTGTTCCCCATACCTCAAAGTCGTAGTCCTGTAGCTCATAGCCTTGAGATGGAATCCAATCTTGATATAAGTAATCATAGGTCTCATCCAATGCAGACTCGGGGCCGACATGCGTGTATTGGACATAAGTGCTCTTCTCGATATGATGAATGATCAGTTCGGAGGGTACCTCCACTACATCTGCTGTACGATATCCGATAATATGCGAGAAGGTATCGACCTTGGGATCGAATTTCTCGCCCTCAGGGTATATCTGGATGAGTAATATCTCGTCTTGAATACCGGAGGGTAGCTCATGCTTGCAATTGACGAGAGCGTCATATGTGGCTTGACCTAGTCCAGCCTCGAATTCCTGAACGGTGGCTTCCAATCTGTAGCCAACTACATGAAAGGCTTCCAGTTGAATAGTCTGGGGCTGGATGGGAGCCACACCTTCTCAATAATTGTGTGCTGTTGTCGGACGCATTGTATATGTCACTTATGTGAGCTACTAGAACTGGATCTTAAGTGTATCTCCTTCGATGTTGACGCCAGCCGAGCGGTTAATAGCTAGCTTTTGCTCCTCAGTGAAGCCAATGGTCTCTCCATCGCGCAGGGTGACATTGTAACTGAGAATATACCAGGCTATATCCGCCAGAAAATCGCGGAGCTCAGCAGGGGAGGCAGGACTATTGAGCACCTCGATCTCATCCTTGCCAAAGGAATTCAGTCCAATCGTATAGCCACTCACTCCGTCCTCTGAACGCAACAAACCGAAGTATACCAGGTTTAACAACGGGAATTGCTCGTTAACCTTCATGTCCTCCGTTACTTCCTGGAAGAACGAAGGCTGGAATACCGTCCCCGAGGAGTACAGTCCGATCGCATTGGGGAGCTTAAGGCAGCTGGAGGCCAGCTTGGTGTATACAGCAGCGGTGTCCAGCAGAGAGCCTTCGCGCTTGAATACGGCAATGATGATCTGGGCGACATGGGTGCGAGTGACCTCTTCTGCCTCGGGCCAGAGATAATTGCTTGCTGCATTACGTACTGCCTCATCATCAGGGACGGGGGCATTTACGAAGCTAACAGCGATCATACAGCCTTCTGCTTCGAAGACAAGGGGAGTTGGGCCATCCTTATCTTCACTGGAATCATCTTCTTCTGCGTCAGCAGCAGCAACCGAGATGTTCCAATCTTGAAGCAGATTCGCTTTGATCTGCTCTTCATTGAACTCCCCTGAATTCAGTAGCACAAATCCGGTAAATAGCCCTGGAGAGTCATCGGCCTCCTCATTATCGGCTGAATCCTCCTGCGCTGAAGCTCCCTCAGCGGCTTCATAAGCTGCAGCCTGCTGCATCCAGTATTCACGGATCATTTCCACCATGGCAATGGCATCCTGCTCGGCTGTAGCTGGATTATAAGGCTGCATCTCACTAAATACGTGGCCGCTGTGCTGCGTATCCTCCGGGCTTTCATAACCGCCACATACGCCAAGCAGCCAGCCGCCAAGCAGATTCTTCTTGTACTTAAATATGTAGTAGTGCATGCCGTGCAGTTCGAACTCTCCGGCTGGCTCAGTCTTACGGGGCTTGTGCCCTAGCTCTTGCTCATGTGACAACCATTCAATCAAGGACTCCATAGCTGCTTGTTGTTGCACTGTCATGAAATTGTCTCCTTTGTTGTAACTGAAAATTTTGAAACAGTATGAATTGTCTTATTATACCAGTCAATGAAGTCGCTTCTCAACTAAAGCCGATGGAAGAGGTTAGCTAGAAGAAGGCTGTAGAAACCATGAATAAAAGCTCAATAAAGACAGCTATAAAGATTGCTATAAAGGCTTTTTAAAGCATTTGATAAAGTACTTCATAAGGCGTTTGATAAAGCCACACATAAAGCTCTTTATAATCACTTTTCATTATTTTTTTAACGTTTTAATGGACTTTTAGTGGTTATTGAGATGCCGCACAATGTAACCTGTTATACGGATTTTCATGAGTATATATGAGGATACTGGGTGCTCGGACTGTAAAAATAGTTGACATGGCTGGTCAAATACTATATTATTCCTATTAAATTTGTAGGAATAATATTTTACCATTTGTGGTTTCCTGCTACTATGCTAGGTTTCCATTGCCTGATCATCTTATTTTGCGCCTCTTAATCTTACTTTACATATAAGTTTACAGAGTAATATGAACAGACGGGAGAACAGACAGATGTATATTGCCAAACGAATGCTAACCATGCTGATCACAATCTGGATTGTCGTTACGCTGACCTTTCTGATCATGCACATGATTCCTGGTGATCCATTCGCATCAGACTCGAACACACTGCCAGAGGCCGTAGTAGAAAATATGCGGGCACGTTATCATCTGGATCAGCCATTGCCTGTGCAGTATGTGATGTATCTGAAGAACCTGTTTACGTTCGATCTGGGGCCATCCATCCAGTCCAAGACGACGGATGTGAATACACTGATTAGCCGGGGCTTCCCACCTTCAGCATGGATAGGCCTACAAGCGATCATATTCGCAATTCTGGCAGGAGTGACCTTGGGCAGTGTGGCTGCGCTGTACCATAATCGGACGCTTGATTACTTGTCCATGATCGTAGCGATCATCGGGATCTCAATCCCAAGCTTCATCCTGGCGCCGTTGCTTATCAAGTATGCGGCGGTGCAGTGGCGGCTATTGCCAGTAGCGTCGTGGGGGACATGGAAGCATACAGTACTGCCCTCTCTGGCTCTATCTGTGACACCACTGGCTATTATCGCTCGCTTCGTGCGTACAAGCCTATTGGATGTGCTGCGTCAGGACTACATACATACAGCGAAGGCGAAGGGATTATCCACATGGGAGGTTGTCATTAAGCACGGGCTGCGAAATGCACTTATACCAGTACTGTCCTTCATGGGCCCGTTATTTGCCTCCGTGATTACCGGGACTTTTGTGATCGAGAAAATATTTGCGATTCCGGGGATCGGCAAATATTTCGTGGATAGTATTTTCAATCGTGATTATCCGGTTATCTTGGGCACGACCATCTTTTACAGCACGGTGCTCGTCATCACCTTATTCCTGATAGACATCCTATACCGTGTGGTCGATCCAAGAATCCAACTGGTGAGCAAAGGAGAGTAGCATGAAGGCATCTACAGAGCAACTGGACACCTATCCTGATTCCTCATTCAGGCTCGTCGGGAAGGAGAAGCCAGAGAGTAACATTCATAGACGACCTGTCGTCCCGGCCTGGCAGGAGGTGCTCGTCCGACTGCTTCGGAACAAGCTCGCCGTATTCGGCGGGGGGCTGCTGGTTCTGATCTTGATCTTGGCCTGGATTGGTCCTCATGTGACCCCGTACAGTCCTAGTGCACAGGCTTTGACACAGACGAATCTACCTCCTTCGGCAGAGCATTGGTTCGGCACGGATGACCTGGGACGAGATGTATGGGCACGTACCTGGGCCGGTGCCAGAATATCGCTGTTCATCGGCTTTGCGGCGGCAGCGATTGATCTGGTATTAGGCATAGTGGTCGGGGGCATATCAGGCTACATGGCAGGAAGAAGTCCGCTGGGTGACAGGGTGGACGGTGTATTGATGCGGATTGTCGAAATTCTGTATAGCATTCCGTATCTGCTGGTCATTATTCTGCTGTTAGTCATCATGAAGCCTGGGATATGGACCATGATCATCGCATTATCCATTACAGGCTGGGTAGGCATGGCGCGAGTCGTCAGAGGTCAGATTCTGCAGCTCAAGCAACGGGAATATGTACTGGCTGCCCGTATGATGGGCATGTCCCACACTCGAATCATTCTGAAGCACCTTTTGCCGAATGCGGCCGGAATTATTGTTGTGAATCTAACCTTTACCATTCCGTCAGCCATTTTCTCTGAGTCATTTCTGAGCTTCCTTGGTCTGGGAATCCAGGCGCCAGCAGCAAGCTGGGGGACGATGGCTAACGACTCATTAGGTGTCATCCTGAGTGGGCAGTGGTGGCGATTGTTCTTCCCTGGCTTCATGATCTCCCTGACCATGTTCGCATTCAATGCGCTGGGTGATGGGCTTCAGGATGTACTTGACCCGAGAGGTCGTAGCTAAGTCGCAACTAAAATGAGGGGGTGTGCCCATGCTGGTATTGGCTGTTCGGGCGGTTGGAGGCAATGCTGGAAAGCTGCCGGAATGTTAAGTCTGCACGAATAAGAGTACTTTTGTTTTAATTAACAAAATTCAGAGTTGCGTAGACGAGATACATCACTGATTACATACTAATATTCATTTTGGAGGTAGAGTCTTATGAAATCATTCACACGATCCTGGATTGCTCTGTTGCTGGTAGCCGTTATTGCAGTAGCGGGATGCTCTAACAGCAACAGTCCTTCGACCGATTCAGCGGGTAGCACAGATGGCGGAGCTGCCGAGGCCGTTCCTCAGGTACTAACGACCAACCTTGCAGGTGGCGAGCCTTACACGCTGGACCCAGCCTTCGCTTCGGACACTACCTCTTACTGGGTTATCGACAATCTGTACGAAGGGCTGTACGGCTATGACAAAGAGGGGAAGGTTGTAGAGGCTGCTGCGAGCAGCGTTGATATCTCGGAGGACGGCAAGACGTACACGTTCACGATCCGCGATGGTGCACAATGGTCCAACGGCGATCCGCTCACGGCCCAGGATTTTGAATATGCATGGAAGCGTGTATTGAACCCGGAGACGGCTGCTTACGATCCCTCTTCTTTTTATTACATCAAGGGTGCTGAGGAATACAACACAGGAAAAGGAAAGGTCGAGGACGTAGGCATTACGGCGGTGGATGAGCGAACGCTGAAGGTAGAGCTGAAGTCGCCGCTGAGCTTCTTCCCTACGATTGCTGTTGGACGCGCTTATCTGCCTGTGAACCGTGCTGTCGTCGAGCAAAATGATAAATGGGCAGCAGAGGCTGAGACACTCGTGGGCAATGGGCCATTCATAGCTCAAGGATGGAAGCATAATGAGGAAATTGTACTCGGCAAGAACGATTCTTATTGGAATAAGGACCTCATCACGCTGGATACGATTACTTTCAAAATGGTACAGGACTCCACCACCTACTATCAGATGTACAAGACGGGTGATCTTGATCTCATTCTGTCGCTACCTGTAGACACAATTGATCAGGAGAAGAGCAACCAGGAGTACCTATCGCACCCTTCGTTCAGTGTCTATACCTACTCGTTCAATGTGAATGAGAAGCCATTTGACAACAAGAAGATCAGACAAGCCTTCTCCTACGCCATTGACCGGGAGGCGCTGGCCAACAATGTTACCAAAGCAGGAGAGGTACCTGCCTATGGATATGTGCCATATGGCACTACAGCACCGTCCGGCAAGGACTTCCGTGATGAAGCAACGGTTAAATACTATGAGTACAATGTAGAACAAGCCAAAAAATTGCTGGCAGAGGGCCTGCAGGAGGAAGGGCTCACAGAGCTACCACCAGTAACCTTCAAGTACAATACGAATGACAAGCACAAGAAAGTGGCAGAAGCCGTTCAGGAAATGCTGAAGGAGAACCTTGGTGTGCAGGTACAGCTGGAAAATCAGGAATGGGGCACGTACATCGATACGTTCAAGCAGAAAAATTTCCAAGCCGCACGGATGGGCTGGGTAGGTAATTATCTGGACCCGCTGGGCGTACTTGGACACTATACTTCTGACAACTCAAACAACTTCACGAACTGGAGCAATGCGGCTTACGATCAATTGATCCAGGAATCGACATATGAACAGGACCCACAAAAGCGGTTCGCACAGCTTCATGAGGCCGAGGGTATTCTGCTGGATGAGCTTCCGATTATGACGCTGCTGTTCTCTGCAGATACAGCTCTGGTCAGCCCTAAGGTAGATGGCATTATCTTTGATGCGCGTTCCAATGCAGACCTTCGCTTCGCCAAGCGGGTAGCAGAGTAAAGCATGCTGCTGCGTATAGTCACAATAACAGGACTGGTGACTGGAATGGGCTGGCTCATATGTAGCGGGTACATTCCAGTCATCGTGACTGGTGCGGATGCAGTCTCCGTGCTCCAGGGCGGACCGGAGGCTGCCAACCGCATATTTCTTCTAGGACTGCTGGCGCTAGTTGTGGGGGCATTCGCTTATGTGCGTAATACGGGATTTTTTGCTCCATTTTCACAGGGGCTGCATATGATGGGACAAGGTGTGCGTCGAACCTCCAGATCTTTGCAAAGAGAGAATGATCGACTTCTGCAGGACGAACAATTGCAGTCATGGAAGCAGGGCTTGTACAGCGGATTGTCATGGTTCACAGTATCGGTGGGGATCGGGCTTATATTAGCAAGCACTCTCTGGCTAATGTATGGCGGGAGTTCTGCGGCCTGATGAATCAACCATAATTTTCATGGACTGTCCGCGCTAATCGCGCAATTCAGGTTGTCAACCTCCGTGGGGTATGATAGAATGAAATTGGTGTTTTAAGCTTTATGCTTGGCCCTAATTACAGATAATCATCATTTGACATACATGTTGCTGTATTGGGTTCTCGAAGATCAGATGCAGTCTCATAGGAGGTGGATTAACATGGAATTGTTCTTGAAGATTGTGCTTGTAGTGTTGTCCCTGGCTGTAGTTACCGTAGTATTGCTGCAAAAAGGAAAGAGCGCAGGCTTGTCCGGTGCCATCTCTGGTGGAGCTGAGCATCTGTTCGGTAAGACCAAAGCTCGCGGTATGGATCTGGTGCTCCAACGTGCTACTGCAGGTCTGGGTGCGGCGTTCATGATCGTATCGATTGTGGTTGCTATCTATACTTAATCAAGGAAATACGGAAGCCTTCGTTTCACAATGAAACGAGGGCTTTTTTTGTGAATGAAAATGCGGATTCGAATCTTAAAAAGGATAATGGGTCATCCTATACGGATGCTGTGGATTAATATGGTGTATACTAGGGTATGAGTATACTAAGGTCTGCTGTACAGAAACGGTTTCTGAAGCAGACTTCGGATGTACCCGGCACAGCAGTGACGCATTGGCCCGGGGCTACATCGCCAATACGCACAGGTCAAAATTACAGGGCACCCGAGGTGGACAATACACATGATAACGAAAGAAGCAATTTTGGAATTTATGCGGGAGACCGCTTATAAACCTATGACCTACCAGGAGCTGGAGCAGCATTTCGGAATTGAAGAGGCATCTGATTTCAGGGAGTTCCTGAAGGTGCTGAATGCGCTGGAGGAGAGCGGACAAATTCTGCTGACACACAACAATCGTTACGGGGTGCCGGAACGGATGAACCTGATTCGCGGGCGGCTACAGTCCCATGCCAAGGGCTTTGCTTTCCTCATTCCTGAGGATCGGGAATCGAAGGATGTATACATTCATGCGAATGATCTCAAAGGGGCTATGAATGGAGATACCGTTCTGGTACGTGTCACATCGAGTGGACCCTCTGGAGGGCGTCTGGAGGGCGAAGTGGTACGTATCGTCACCCGTGGTATCACTCAGATCGTAGGTGTCTTCCAGAGCCATGAGGTGTACGGATTCGTGCTACCCGACGATAAGCGTGTGAATCGGGATATTTTCATCCCGCAGCCATCCTTCAATGGAGCAGTGAACGGCCAGAAGGTGGTCGTCAAAATCGTCAATTATCCAGAGGGACGGGCAGCAGCAGAGGGCGAGATCATCGAGATTCTCGGTCATAAGGATGATCCGGGTATCGATATCCTCTCTGTCATCCGCAAGCATCAGCTTCCGGAGGCATTCCCGGAGGAGGTCATGGCAGAGGCAGAGGCTGCACCTGATGCGATCACGGAGGATGAGATCATCCGTCAGGGGCGTCGTGACCTGCGCGGCAAGACAATCGTAACGATCGATGGTGAGGACGCCAAGGATCTGGATGATGCGGTCAATGTAGAGCGACTGGAGAACGGACATTATCTGCTGGGTGTGCACATTGCCGATGTAGGCTATTATGTGCAGGAGAATTCCAAGCTGGACCAGGAAGCTTATAACCGTGGCTGTAGCGTGTACCTCGTAGACCGTGTCATTCCGATGCTACCGCACCGTCTATCGAATGGAATCTGCTCCTTGAACCCGCAAGTGGATCGACTGACGATGTCGTGCGAGATGGAATTCGATGAGCAGATGAAGGTCGTGCGGCATGATATTTTCACCAGTGTGATCAAGACCAAGGAACGGATGACCTATAAGAATGTTCGCATCATTCTGGAGGAAGAGGATCCGGAAGTGATGGAACGCTATGCCGATCTCGTTGATAACTTCCGATTGATGAAGGAGCTAGCGCTCAAGCTGCGCAACAAACGCATGAAGCGCGGAGCAGTGGACTTTGACTTCGATGAAGCAAAGGTCATTGTGGACGAAGAGGGCAAGGCGGTTGATATTGTCAAAAGAGAGCGGACGATCGCCGAGCAGATCATCGAGGAATTCATGCTGGCAGCGAATGAGACTGTCGCCGAGCATTTCCACTGGCTGAAGGTACCGTTCATCTACCGGATTCACGAGGACCCGGATCAGGAGAAGCTGCAGAACTTCATGGCCTTTGCTGCGAACTTCGGGCATCAGGTCAAGGGTCGTGGTAATGCTATTCATCCGCGTGCACTTCAGAGCTTACTGGAATCGATTGAGGGTACCAAGGAGCAGACAGTCATTAGTACGATGATGCTGCGTTCCATGAAGCAGGCCAAATACGATGCGTCAATGACGGGACACTTCGGCCTGGCAGCGGAGTATTACTCCCATTTCACCTCGCCAATTCGTCGTTATCCGGATCTTGTCATCCACCGCGTCATTCGTGAGGTCATTGAGCACGGTGGGCTCCTCCCGGCCGATCGCCAGGAGTATCTGGCCAGCCGTATGCACGATATCGCACAGCAGTCCTCTGAGCGTGAGCGGGTAGCGGTAGATGCAGAGCGGGATACCGAGCAGATGAAGAAAGCGGAATATATGCTCGATAAGGTCGGGCAGGAATTCGATGGGATTATTAGCAGCGTGACGGGCTTCGGCATGTTCATCGAGCTGGAGAATACTGTTGAAGGTCTGATTCGCTTAAGCGGATTGACCGATGACTTCTATCATTTCGATGAGCAGCATATGGCCCTGATCGGTGAGCGCACCTCCAAGGTGTTCCGCATCGGGGATGAAGTGAAGATTCGGGTCACCCGTGTCAACATGGATGAGCACACGATTGATTTCGAGATGGTCGATATGAAGCCACGCCGCGAGCGTGGACGGCCAGATCGTGCGGATGGTGGCCGAGGCCGCCCTGAAGGTGGCGGTGGCAGATTTGGCGGGGGACGAGGCAACGGCTCTTCGCGTGGCGAAGATAACCGAGGTCGCCAAGGCGAACGCGGCAAGCCGAAGTCCAAGAGCGGCAACCCAGCGAAGTCCGGTGGGAATGGCCGCAAAGGTGGCCCTGAACAGGGTACACCGCGAGCAGATCAGCCTGCACAGCAGCGCAGCTTTGCCTTCGGTAGCGGCAAGGGCGGCTACAATTCGCCAGCACCTGCTGGCGGTGGTAAGGGCTTGGGTGGTCAAGGGCGTCGCAAGAAGACCAGTGAGAGCGGGATTTTCATTGGTGAAGGAGCGGCTCCTGGAGGAAACGGTGGATCGCGCCGCAAGCGTAAGAGTAAGGGGAACGGCAATGGCACAGCGGCTTTTGTTCGCAAGAAAAAAAAGTAATTCGGCAAGAAAAATGATATTGTGAAAAGGCTCAAAAGCTGCGAGGCAGAGATGGTGAGCGGAGAACAGCAGTAGTAACAACGATAACATATCGGTAATAGACGGCATCGGTGCTCCCTACAAGGATAGCCGATGCCGTGTTGCTATTGTGAGATGGTTGTGATGGTAGGTAATAGCTTAGAAATATCGCTGGTTGCGGTAGAATGGAAAGCAGTGGGTAAGTGATCGATATGATTCACAGTGATGGCTCCCAAGGCGCCACTGAAAAGGCGTTACGAAATACTTTTGATATGCATGAGCTGCTAACGTCTGTTAGTAATTATGCGCTTCCTTGCCTTGAGGGAGTCAAATTTGGTACAATAAAGCTCTGACACAGACGGATATCCGTAATATCAGACTTTTACATGCGGAGTAGAAAATATATTCCGGGGTTATTTTCGCGGTAATTTCTGCGTGACAGTCGTGACAGTGTCGTGACAGTGTAATAAATTAGGTCATGTATAGTATAAAGTCTGAGATGAGCAGTTGTGTGCAATTAGTGGATGAAGGAGTGAATCTCATGGCGAAGAAAGCGGACGGAAAAGTGCTGGCCCAGAACAAAAAGGCCTCCCACGATTATTTTATTGAGGATACTTATGAGGCGGGCATGGTCTTGACCGGAACCGAGATCAAGTCGCTACGCAATGGACGTGCGAACATCGGAGATGCTTTCGCCACTATTCGTAATGGAGAGATTCATATTCACAATATGCATATCAGCCCGTTCGAGCAGGGGAATCGTAGCAATCCGGATGATCCGACCCGTACACGGAAGCTGCTGCTGCACAAGGCGCAGATTCTGAAGTTGTTGGGCCAGTCCAAGCAGGAGGGCTACTCAATCGTACCATTGAAGATCTATGTGCGTAATGGCTATGCCAAGCTGCTGCTCGGTCTCGGTAAAGGTAAGAAGCAGTTCGACAAGCGCGACTCGGCAGCCAAGCGTGATGCACAGCGTGATATCCAACGTGCACTGCGTGAGAAGCAGAAGATCGCTCGTTAAGGCTTCGGCTCTGGATGACAAGCATGTTAGGTCAAGAATTATGATGATAACCTATCTGATGGAGAGACACTGGCCAGCAGGATAAGTGGTGACTGGACAAGTTAAGTGACAAAAAGATAAGCGGTGACTTAATAAGTTAAGGCTATCTTCAGGTGGCCACTTGTAGTTCATGAAAGAGCTGGCAGGAGTGGTGTTTCCTGCTGTGGCAGGCTTGATTGACCTGCATTGGATGTATTTTATACACCTTCAGTATAGCAGGATGTCTGTATTTAGAGACTGAATTATGCTATACTAATTAAGCAGTATTGTTATTGAAGTTATTTTAGATGGCTAGATTAGATGCTTATGCCCGGCCCTGCCGGATTTAATCCAGGCCCTTCTTAATGAGGGGGCGTTCTTGGATTCGACGGGGATAGTTCGAGCATGAGTAGCGGGTAGTGGGGACGCGTCCACTTCATCAACGCTAAAGCCTATTAAACGGCAAACAACAAACTAACTACGCTTTCGCAGCTTAATAACCTGTGAGCGTGCTCCTCTCCTGCATCGCCCATGTGCCGGATGTAGGGGCTAACCTATAGTGGGATACGCTGTTACATCTCCGCCTGGGGTGTACTGAAGAAGACAATCAGGCTGACCCAAAGTATAGCCGGTTACGGGGCGATACTCGGGTGACATCAAAACTGTGACTACACCCGTAGAAGCTTATGTGGCGTTATCTTCGGACAGGGGTTCGACTCCCCTCGCCTCCATATGTAGTATCAGTAACGGACACCATTCGGTGTCCGTTTTTGCTTGCTCGGACTCGAAGGGGTTGGGTAAACCGCTTCGGCTCTAGGGCTTCGGGCTTCTCTGACGTCGAATAGGACATATTTCTGATGATGTACATGGCGGTTCTCTTAAAAAATGTTGTGCTCGGGATACCCAACCTTGCGGCGAAGGACTTTTAAATAGCAAACAGCGGAAAGGACATTCACATCCTCTCCGCTGTTCATGTTGTTCATCTGCATCAATGTATCCGCACCCTCACGCCGTCCTCCGTCTTATAGTCCTTCTGGATGCGTCTCATGCCGTGGCCCCCGGCTTCTTCAAGCAACTGTAACATCCTCTGATACGCTCTAGCCAGCGTCCCCCTTTATTCGAATCAGCACTATAGTTCAAAATCAGACGAGCCGTATCTTCATTGTTGTAGCTGACTGCCGATTAAGACCATCATTTGCTTTTATAGCGTATTGAAGCATCAGCTTTATGACCTCTAGATTATTCAATTCGACTGTATCATTCACCGCAGGGAAATCCTCAGTTGGATGGGCTCCAGGCCTGAAGACGAAACCTCATCTTATAAGCCAGAGATAAGAGACTAAAATAAGTTTTTAATAAATACTAAGATAATCATATGAGATGGAAATGCTATATAAAATACAAATTTATGAATTCGAAAGTCAGTATTTTTAAAGAAAATTATGAGCAACAATGAAAGCAGAGAGTAAAGCTGTAAAGTACTAAAATTGTAGACTTCTAAGCTTAACAGAGTTATTAATGTTTGGAATATCATAAGCCAATGTAATTTATTATGAAAATAAAAACATATAATAATGGTGATGGCTCCATATATTCCGTAATCAAAATTTAAAAAGTCACTTAATAATAAACAGGAAAAAGCTAGCATGTACTTTACCAGAAAGTTAATCTTACTTTCTAGTAATTGAATTATTAAAATACCTATAAATAGTGTGAAACAAACATTTAAACTATTATTTTTGAAAAGTACAGCATAAGGAAACTGAGAGACTACAGCTAAACCTAATACTCTAATTGCATATTTTTTAATATCACTTGTATACTCCACACCTTTTGCAATACTCCAAGCAAACAACGGAAGTGAAACTCTCCCGATGATCTTAAACACATCCATTGTTGGAAAAAAAACATGTCCAATATGATCTATAAACATAGCAATTAATGCAATGAATTTTAGCATAATTTCCTGTTATCCCTTTATTTTTCTTAGAACAGTAATAACGCTTCACTTTCTGCTACATAATCAAATCCAGGAATATCTCCTTTTTGTTGAGCAATTACATTTTGAGTATTCATATCTATTACTTTAAGTGTCACTAAGCTTTCCTTTGAATTATATTCCCTCGTTATAAGTATATTTTTATAAACCCAGTAAACATCAGTCCCTTTATTTGAATGGAATAATAATGAAAGCTCATGGATGTCATATAATTCATTTGCTTCTTTTACTTTTATCAAACCATACAAAGGACGATTACCAATATTGAAAATTTTTCGATACAGGCACTGCACTTCAATGGTTTCTAATTTCCTACGATCATCAATTAAATCAAAAATTAAAAGTTCTGAAGAAGTGTTGCTAAAGTTTTCATTGTACAAGTAAAGTTTAGAATTAATAATTTCTAATTGAACGAGTGCCGAGTCAGCGTCATATTTTTGAACTATATATTGATTATCAATACATTTGTTACTTTTAATCTCTTCAGTAAAAGTGTTAAGAGGAATTATTGCAACACTTTGAACTTTAGAATGTGGAAGCATAGCAGAGCGGTGATTCTCCCATAACTCTTTTTTTTCCAATGCAGATATTCTTCCAGTAGTTATAACTACGTAACTGCGATCAACAATATTAAAAGTATTAAGATAAGATAAATTATCAAAAGAATCATTAGAACCTATCATTTTTGGGATTTTATAGATTTGTTCTTCTATTATATCGACCAGCAAATATTTGTTAGAATCATTATAGTCAAGTTTATCGGAATCAAACTGAGGTAGTGCAAAAACAAAGTATCTTTCACTGATGCCAAAGAGTTCAGTTCGGTTCATCAAAAGATTTTCTAAATTATTTATGTCGTTATGGAGCAAAGTGAATTTATAAACCCTCTTACTACTCATTGTTTCATAGCACACCTGATTAATGTAAAGTGTAATATGGTCAGTAGTTTTTTGATGGCTGATGTAATAAAAAATATTTTGACCTGTATTTTTATCAATAATAGATATTTCCTCATTAAAATTAATTCTGCCAACATTACTTTCTTTTTCAATATTATATTCTAAAACGCCTTTTAATTTTCCGAATACATCTTTATTATCATATATTTGAAAATATGTAGACTCACCAGTTGTAAAATGGGAACTTAGAAGAAACTCGTTGTATGTTTTTTCCACGTAAAGTATTTTCATTAAGTGACCCTCCTAATTGAGAAATAGATGTACCCCTTTTAAAGAGGCACATCTTCTTCAAGAAGATATTCTATCTAGCTTACAAACCAAACGTGATTATCGAACTGTGTCTTCATATCAAATGGATCTAGAGGATGATAATGAGGGTAATAACCTTCAGCTGATCCATGTGGCGAATTGTATTTAGCCCGACCGGTAACACTTCTTGCTGCTTGTTCTGCTTTCGAACTAGTTTTTGCGAAAAGATTGTAGTCATCACTGTTTTCTTCCTTCAACCAATTGAAAGCATCCCTATCCGTCTTAAATCCTTCTCCTGATACGTAAATATCACCATGTCTAACCCATGCCTTCCAATAATTAACTTGCCTATTTCTCTTCATATCAGCCCATAAATCAGTGATTACATAAGCTGTAACTCCAGCAATAATCATCGAAGCTGCATGTGACGCTAGCCAAGCTAGTAATGCAGATCCTCCCCATTGAACTAATGGCACCATTACTGGTAATTGGGCAGAAACTCTATCGACATTTTGAGATATTTTTAAAGTCTCTCCTGTTTCCACATCAGTGACGATAGCATCAACAATATCACCGTCTAGTGTCTCAATGTCAACAGAATATATGGTATTAGTATAAACGCTATCGGTTACTCCCATTCTAGAGAAAAGAGTTTGTTGTTTCTCCACGGCTTCCATGGTGACTTCATCAGTATTCTTGTTCAAAGTGGCGTAAAGCTCATCGCCATTGTCTCTTGTCGCTTTTACTTTTACAATATTTTCATCCTTTTGAATAAGTTCGAAGTTGTATTCCTCGTCTGTATTTGTCGCATTGGTGGCTCCAGTTGATTGAATGACTACCGTTAGAACTAATACAAGACTCAAAAAAACAGAAAGAAATTTTTTTGTCACTTGAATGTCCTCCATTATTTTAGGTTAACAAATCCCCATCCAAACTCACTATCGAAACCTTCATCCCCAATATCAACGGTTTTAGCTTTTAATTGTTCCATGAGTTCAGAATAATTTATACGAGATTCCAACATTAAAGCTATTAACCCTGTTAAATGAGGGGCTGCAATGGAAGTGCCACTAACATATTGATAACTCAGGTCATTTGATGTAGTAATAACATCAACTCCAGGCATAGCAAAATCGATATCTTCAATGGAAGCAGTTTCTCCCTTTCGAAAATATTTATCAACGGAAGTCACTGAAATTACTCCATTATAAGATGCTGGATATCCAGAACTTCCCCCATTGGAATTCATAACACTAGCTACAATAATTATATTATTATCTAATGCCTTGTTAATAGCGTGTTTGAGTTCTGGATGATCCTCAGGAACAGCAAAGCTCATATTGATAACATCAATGTTGTTGTCAATACACCAATCGATTCCCCTTTGGATATGTACAAACTCACCTTCTCCAAATTGATCGAGAACTTTGACAGGATAAATTTCTGAATCAGGGGCTATGCCCTTTATTCCAAAACTATTGTGTTTCGAGCCTATAATTCCTGTCATTAGAGTTCCATGCCCATAATCATCAATAGGGAGAGTGCCTGGATTTAAGGCATTGAAACCCTCTTTTACATTAGTACCAATGTCAGGGTGGTTAAAGTTAATGCCACTATCCAAAACTGCAATCTTGATACCGTTTCCTGTGAGTCCTTTAGACCAATAGTGAGGGATATTCATTTCCTTCATACCCCATGATAGTAGTTCTTTCGATTCGTATTCTTCCACTGAAGGCAAAGATAAAAAATGATTTTGGATTTTAAATGCTAAAAAAACACTAAAAGCTGCTATGCAAAAAAAGAAGAAGTGTTTCTTTTTCCTGATCTTAATGTCTCCTCTGCACTGTTACCTGAAAGTTGGCCAACTAATCATTGGTAATAATATAGCATATATTTGGAATAATTCAATATATTTATATTTACATACTAATTAATAAAAATAATGTAATAAATTATTATTATATACATAGATGATAAAAATGTGGTATTTCAGCTGAGGTTCGTGCGTCAGATAAGGATAAGCGTCAGAATTATAAGAAAAGTTATTCAATCCTGAGGGTTCAGAGGAAATTATAGTATCGCTTTGTTAGTAAGGGATAACTGGGAGCTTAGCATAGGTGCTTTTCCGAACATTTGGATCATTACGCGGCAAAAAGCTATGTTTTTGAATAGCCACAATTCACCTTCATATGAAGTACCAGTTAACAGATACCATTCAGTGCCCGTTTTTACTTGGGAAACTATTTCTCTGTCGTCGAATACAACATATTTCTGATGATGTACATGGCGGTACCTCTGTACGTAGCAGTTTTGATGCCACTCCAGTATCGCCTCGTAACCGGCTTTCCCTTATGCCAGACTGTTTATCTTCTTCTGTTCGCCACAGGCGGAGAGAGTACATAAGACAATCCATTGACAACCTCAATTAACTTGTGAGACCATAATTTTCAAGTTGATACAAGGAGGATTACTATGTTGGTGCCAGGGGAGTTTGTTAAATTCGATAGTATGAAAAACTTCAGATACCTTTCTCCATTGGGGTCTGGAGGAACCGGAGATGCTCATCTTTTTAAGGATGAGACAACCGATATGATGTTTGCATTTAAAAAATATGCTCCTAAGAATAGTAATAACTCAGATGACACCTATAGACGCTTTGTAGACGAGATTAAAATTCTATTCAATATATCTCACAACAGTATTGTCAGGATTTTCAACTACTATTTGTATTCAGAAGCCAAGACTGGCTATTTACAAATGGAGTATGTAGAAGGTACAGTTCTTGATGAATTTGAACCGAGTTTCGGCAAAGACTGGGAAGATATATTTAAAGAAGTTATATATGCATTTGAATATTTAGAAGAAAAGAAAATATTGCACAGAGACATTCGTCCTGCAAATATACTAATAGATAAAAATGAAGATGTAAAAATTATTGATTTTGGTTTCGGTAAAAAGTTGAATTTTGAAGAAACTGGAGGTGAAAGCGTGTTTCTTAATTGGCCCGTTACGCATTGGCCTAATGAGGTTCAATTAGAAGGAGTGTACAATCATCAATCCGAAATTTATTTCATAGGAAAAATGTTTCAGAACATTCTTAGAAGTAAGGGAGCGGTTGAACGATTTAAGTTTAATCATATTATAGAAATAATGACTAAGGTGGAACCACACGAACGGTATACTTCATTTAAAAACATTTCCCAAGCAATTTCTGAAGGAGTACTAGGCGAAATTAATTTCTCAGCAAAGGAGAAGGAAACGTATAAAATGTTTGCTGATGCGTTAGTGGGTCACATTTCATACTTTAGCAATAAGTATGATCCAATAAACGATATTGATAGTATACTCAATAAACTAGGGGCCCTAATTCGTAGTAGTTCACTTGAAACGTTTATACAAGATAACTCACAGCTTATAGAATGTTTTATTAAGGGAAACTACGCATATAGTACAAGATGTGATATAGGAGTCCAGCATGTGAAAAACTTCTATCAACTATTGGCAAAACTAGATTCATACAAGCAAAAAATTGTACTTGATAATATTCAAACTCGTTTAGGTGGCGTTAAAATTAATATAGAAATTAATGATGATGAATTGCCATTCTAACTTGTATTTGGCCTTATCTGCATTATTATATCTTCACAGACTGTATTGGGTGTTAACTTGGTGAAAAGCGCTAATTTTCTTTATATACCTATATAAAGCACCATAAGCGTGTGGTTGCTATTAAGGATGATATACAGGCAGGCAAAGGCAAGTCATTTCATCAGGAGATATTGGATGAGATGCAGAAGGAATTGGTGGACAAGAATGTGGAAAATAAAGCGTTGTCTATAGGACTGAATGAGATTGATGTACCAGAAGAGTTCATTACGTCCGTGAAGTCTGACATTCAGACGTTGATCGGTCTACTGGATGCTGAGATTCTGAATCCGCAGATGTTGTACCAAATGTTTAGCAAGTTTGTATCCCAGGTGAGAGTGATGAGAGAGACGAAGCAGGTGCATATCACGGTGTAATTTGCGAGCGGGGATGAGGTTTTGTATAAGAAGCATATTGTAACTGAATTGTAGTTCATATTAAATACGAAACAGCCGATAATTCTTTTGACAGCGAGTTCACGTTATGGGAGTATAGATTTATTATATCCCAATATCTTGAAGAAGTTGTTGTAGTTATCGGCTGAACTTCATATCAGCAGTCAAGGGAAAAACAATATCCAAGCGGCACATACTCTCATATTATGAAAATGAAGATGGGAGTAATGGGGAGTAGAGCTGGGTGGTGAAATTCTTATAATTTCGGGGCTCTTTATATTGATTGGAAAAAGACTGAACTCACTGTTGAACGATTAATGGCCGGCAATATTAGGATAATAACTCTTTTTTTTAATGACGCTGATGCAGCCTAATTATTATTTATAGAGGAGTGAGTAACGTGTCTGATCAGGTTTATCAAATAGCTGATACTATACATGGGAGTATACCTATCAGTTTTTTGGAGAAGCAGGTTATATCAACACAAGCCTTTAATAGGTTACATAATATCTTGCAAAATTCAACAGTCTATCTAACATTTCCATCCAATCAAACCAAGAGGTTTGCACATTCATTAGGCGTTATGCATTTAGGTGGGAAAATGATATCTAATGCTATTGTCAACGCTACTGATGAGGTTCGTTGCGAATTTCTTGGTAAAATAAATCAAGAGGTAGATGAGGCGATAAAATCTACAGAGTTTGTAAGCCTACTTCGTATGTCATTAGGGGATCAGTATGTTGATCTTATTGATAAATACCAAAAAATTCAAATCAATGAGCAGATATATAATTTGTCAGTACCTCGAATAGTCAAAGAAGAACATCAATTTGCATTTAAATTGCTATATCAATCAGTGAGGCTAGCTGCTTTGCTTCATGATGTAGGACACCCTCCGTTTAGTCATATTACTGAATTTGCTTTAAAAGATATTTGGAAGCATGTAAAGCAAAAATCTGATAATGATTTAACGAGCAGAGAGAGAACATTTCTTGATGCGACAAGTTTTTATGCAGAAGACGATGAAGCTGAACTTCATGAACAGATAGGTATTCAAATTGCAAATAGATTAGTAGAGTCTGTTACAACTAAGGACAGCAAACCGCATAACGAGAAAGAAGCTCAAACAGATATTTTCTATAAATTAGTCAACCGGTTTATGGATCGTATTTTACGTGAAGATGGGAAACTATTTGAAGAAATTCATAGAGTAATTGCCGCATCAATTGACTGTGACAGGCTTGATTATATTTCTAGGGATATGATTAGTTCCGGATTTAATGTTGGAGTTATAGAGTATGATAGATTAATATCATCAATAAAGTTGATAAAAAGAGTATCTTCTGATGAGGTAGCATCACCAGTTGAAGATTTCCTGTTTTGTACAGACATACGAACTGTTACAACCATAGAAGATTACTTTCACAGGAGGTGGAACCTCTATAAAAATGTAATATTTCACCACAGAGTTGTGAAAACAGATTATCTGCTTGGAAAAGCCATAACTACTCTTGCCATGGATTATTTAGAAAAGAAGGACTCAGACAGTGATGTTAGCGGTCAAGCTCTCCCACTAGATATATCAGGTCTGTGGCGTGCAATTAAGCAAGTGAGGTCGCACACTAGTTATTTTAACGCACTTATACAATGGGATGACTCTTGGTTAATCTCAGTTTTAAGGCAACAATATTTTGAGAAATACATTAGTGAGAATGATAGTATAACCAAGTATCAGATGGAGGAATTTCTCTCCAACCGTAAGAATTATAGATCAATGATAAAAAAGATGGATGCTTTTTTCGAGATAGACAAGCAGGTTTTGAATTATTTCAACTCTAATTTAGATGAGATTGAGAAATTATTTAATCAAATTGAACAATCTCTAGGGTTCCCATGGCCACTTTTAAACAAAATAAAGGAACAGGTAAGAGAATCTACAGATGAAGATTGGTCTGTAAAGGCCCCGTCTCAAGGGTTCGTTCTAACCAGACTTAAAGAAGTGTACGATACAATTTATCCTCGACAGTTTGAACAGGTGATAACAGAAGCTGTGGCTAAAGTATCTACAAATTATAGTGCAGTAGACAGTCTAGTAGTTTTCAAACGACCTAAGACTGGTCTTGAGAAAAACTTTCCTTCAGTTCATAGTTCTGATGAAGCGGTTCTACTTGATAAGGTATCGCGGATCAAGACAGATTTGAGACTATATCAAACTGGATTTCCTATCTTTTTCATATATATTTTTGAAAATTCAGAAATGCATATACCTCATAAAGAGTATCTTCAAAAGGTAGGAGAAGAAATAGTGAAGTTAATCGTTACAGACATAAATGAAAAAATGACACAATCCGCAACAGCGTGATGTTATAATGGGTAGATATTAACTTAATTTTTTATTGAATAAGGAGGATGAACATGGCTACAGTATCAACTGAACTACCTGGATTTCAATTTGCCAACATTGTTCTGTCCCAAAAAAAATCATTTACCTTCGACGACATTTTCACACGAGTCCAACAAACTGGAATTGATACAACAGAGCAAACATTAAAACGTACCTTAGATCGCTTTTGTAACAATGGATTGATAATAAAGGATGGCTCTTTCTATCTTGTTATTGTAAATGACATTTAAGGGTTCGAGCATGAGTAGCGGGTAGTGGGGATGCGTCCACTTCATCAACGCTAAAGCCTATTAAACGGCAAACAACAAACTAACTACGCTTTCGCAGCTTAATAACCTGTGAGCGTGCTCCTCTCCTGCATCGCCCATGTGCCGGATGTAGGGGCTAACCTATAGTGGGATACGCTGTTACATCTCCGCCTGGGGTGTACTGAAGAAGACAATCAGGCTGACCCAAAGTATAGCCGGTTACGGGGCGATACTCGGGTGACATCAAAACTGTGACTACACCCGTAGAAGCTTATGTGGCGTTATCTTCGGACAGGGGTTCGACTCCCCTCGCCTCCATATGTAGTAAGTCAAAGAGCCATCGGCCAGTCATCTGGTTGGTGGCTCTTTATGATATAATAAGCGTAATTATAAAGACGGAGGGATTCAAGATGTTCGCTAATCGAGAACAGCTCCAAGAAATTCTCAAAAAGGCTAACCAACATGCACGCAAGCAAGCCAAAGAATCAGGTGCATCCATATATTATATAAAAAATAATAAACGTATACGAGAAGACGCAGAAGGAAATAAATTCGAGATCGTTTTTGATGCAACCGGCAACCGGCGGGAGTTAGAATATAATGAATGATACCCGACCCATTATGACGGTTTTTGCAGGTACCAATGGGGCTGGCAAAAGCACAATTAGCTTGCAGATGAGAGAATGGCTAGGTGAGCTAGTTGACCCCGACCAGATCGCACGAGAATTAAAGCCTGATGATCCAAGAAGTGCTGACCTGTCTGCAGGACGGGAAGCAGTAAAAAGAATTCGTTCCCTCATCAAGGGAAGCCACCCCTTTGCTATTGAAACGACATTATCAGGTACATTTGTTTTGAAGCATATGCAAATTGCCAAAGAAGCCGGATATAAGATTGTCATGTATTATATCGGCCTCCAAGACGTCCAAATGCATATAGATCGTGTAGCTTCTCGTGTCGAGCAAGGTGGACATTGGATTGCTGAAGAGGATATTCGTTTTCGATATGGTCAGTCGTTACAAAATCTTAAACCTGCTTTAGCCATCGCAGACCAGGTTACCATCATCGATAATACAAATGAGCCAGCGATTGTTGCGGAAATCATAAATGGTAGTTTGCTCTATTGTGTGGAGTCAATACCTGATTGGTCGAGAACTGTGCTTGTAAGGTACAGATAATTAATTAGTTGCCATCAAATCTGTGACTACACCCGTAGAAGCTTATGTGGCGTTATCTTCGGACAGGGGTTCGACTCCCCTCGCCTCCATATGTCAAATCCACAACTTGTAGCTTAAAGATGACTTCTACGTACTCTTTGTAGACGATCGCCTTTTCTACATAGCTGCCGATGAACTTCTTGATTTCAGGAAAGTTCCGGCTGGTGATGTGGTCCTGAAAGCCAGAAAGTAGTTGTCGCAGAGCATCCTCTGTGATGGCTGCTTTTTCTTTTACCTGTTGGGCTTCAAGTAGTCTGGTTTCCAACTCAACCTTTTGCTGTTCTAATGAGGATAGCTTTTCAAGAATAGTAGGATTGTTCAAACCGCTAGCGACCGCATTTATAATGTTTTCAATTTGGCGTTCGACACCTCCCAGATTCTTGATCAGCCTTCATATAAGTTTCTTTGGACTTCTGGTATTCGTTAAGCTGCTTAGCTAGAATAGGGATGGACTGATCGTTAAAAATCTTTTCCTGAAGCTGAGTTAGCACATAGGCTTCAATATATTCCCGGCGCAGCTCAGGGTTGTTACATGCCTTAGTTCAGTCGCGGTTGCGACAACGGTAGGTTACATATTTCAGTTTGTTTCTGCCGCTGTACTTGGTGTTACCCATCATAGCGTATTGAACTCCTAAGCTCTCCAAGGGCGAAAGCGGATGTAGCGCAGTTGATCGAAGCAGGCATTATTGAGAGCAACGGCGCTGCACTCAGCCCGCAAGCCACAATGACGCGTGCGGAAGTGACGGCGCTAATTGCAAGATTGCTGAAGACAACTGACCTAATCGACAAGAATAAGTAATTTACTCCAACAACCATTGATGGTGATAGCCGTCAGTGGTTGTTTTTTTGTCTCCAGCTGGACATGTTTCTGACTTGTAGAGATTTTGTGGAGACAGAACCTTTAGACTAGATGGAAGAAGAAAAATGTGGAAATTTGGCGAATGCGTTGATGCTATAGTGCCAAGTTCCCAAAGAGGTGGTGTCTAAAACTTGCATGGGACAAAACAAAGCACTTAAGGCGAGTTCTCAAAAGGAAAGCAGCAAAGAAGCAATGAAAGAGGAGGTTAAAACTAAATTGAAGGCAAGTAGAGCAGAGAGGATGTCATTTTTGTCCAAGGAGAAAAGTACTGCGTTTGCGTGGAAGCAGAAGCTCTCCGCACTCTTGAGCACAGTCCTCGTAGCCGGAAGTCTGGCTGCGGTCATTCCGGCTACGACTGTTCATGCTGCGGATGCAACTGCAACAACGCCGGGAGGCGTGGACAGCCCCCAGCCAGTCCTATGGCTGAAGGCTGATGCCGGTGTTACAGAATCTGCCGGAACATTGCAAGACTGGCAAGATCAAAGCGGTAACGTCATTTTCGACGTTAATGGCACTCCTAATTATATGAGCAACGGCATCAACTTTAACCCTGTCATCGATTTTGATAACGAAGGCCAGTCCAATATTTCTATGCCTTCGAACTGGCTGAAAGGCGATAAGCCAATTACGTTCAAAAGCGGGTTCGTTGTGTATTATCCGGATTCGAGTCAACATCGTGAAGGTGGAGTACTAGTAGGCAGCCTGGAGAAGGGTACGAGTTATGGAAGAGCAGTGTTTGCATATTATAAGGGCGGCAGTTATGTTGGAAACGGCGACGCCGGTGTTTACGACGGAGTTGCTTTGCCGGGGGCACTGGTAAGGCCACATCTGATCAATTACGAGATTACCGATGCTAATGCACATGTCGGTTCGCGGGACGGTCAGCCAACTGCAGCAGCTGTCAGTGCAAAAACGTTCGGTCCGCTGACTTTCACTCCGTTGATCGCCGCTACAGAAAGCGGGGGAACTAACAGTAACTGGGGGCCTTATAACGGAAATGTTGCGGAAATTATTTTATTCGACCAAGGCACAAGCTCGGATCGCGCCAAGATCGAGTCTTACCTTGGGGTTAAATACGGCATTACGTTGAATGATGGCAAAAGCAATTATGTTGCCACCGATGGTACTTTAGTATGGAATGCTGCTAACAATGCCGCATATAAGTACAATATTGCGGGTATTGGGCAAGATGATGCGGAAGGCCTGAATCAGAGACAAAGCCGCAGCATTAACACGGAGGTCCCTCAGATTGCGGTTGGCCTGGGAACGATAGCGGAAACGAATGTACAAAACGACACTTACTTTAGTAGTAACGGGCAATACCTGATTTGGGGCGACAACGGGAAGGGCCTGACGTTTGACCAGCAAATTGGAGATACGCAGGAATACCACGCCCAACGAATCTGGAAGGCACAGAATACAAATGGGGTCGGAGAGGTTCAAATTGCGATTCCGGTAAGTGCTATTCCGCCCGGGAAAAAGCTCCTTGTTAGCGACAGCGATACGGACTTCACCGCGGCCACTCCATATGAATTGGAAACCGCTGATATCGATGGAGTAACGAACTACGTTGCTAAAGCAGCATTGACGGATGGGCAGTACTTTACATTCGGCATGCTTGCTCCGAAGCTGACTGCTGCAGCGGTTGAAAAAACTGATGCTGGTGAGAGCGAGATTGTTCTAACCTTTGATCAGGAGATTGATTTAACTGACTTGACTGGATTTACGGTTAAAATCGGTGACACACCGATCACGATTGACAGTTATGAGTTAAGTTCTGATGGAAAGACATTGAAGTTGAAGCCGGGCACGGAAATTAAGCCTTATGATAGGGTTCTGGTGTCCTACGAAAAAGCAACAGGCAATGTAAAAGGTGCGAGTGGCACTCCGATTCATGACTTTGAGATGGAAGCGGTAAACAAACTCAATCCAACTGTAGATAAAACCGAGCTTCAAGCGAAAACAGATGAGATCAACGGGAAAATCGATACAGGTGACTTGAAGAAGGAAAGCTACACCGAAGAAGGCTGGAAGAAGTTGGAGGATGCGCTGAAGGATGCCGAGCGTGTATTGAATGATCCGAATGCAAAGCAAGAGGACGTAAATGCTGCGAAAAAAGCATTGGAAGAGGCACTGGATAACCTCGTATCGGTGAACGGGGGATTGGATCAACTGAAGCTTACGGATGACAGCGGTCAAGCCATCGCTTTGACTCCAGCGTTTGATCCAAGTCAATCCAACTACACAGCTACTGTTGGAAACGATGTGTACAGCATCGGCATTAACCCGGCTGCACAGTATCCGACGGATACGGAGGTACGGGTCAACCTGAATGGCGTGAGTGTCCCTGCAGATGATTGGGACAACCTTCCGCTGCAGGAAGGCAAGAATACCGTGACTGTCGGTGTTTATGACAAGAACGGCAACCTCTTGAGCGAGTATACGATTGAAATCGTTCGTGAAAGAGCAAGCACTGGTGGCAAGCTGACTTCGCTCGTTCCATCCGAGGGAAGCTTGAATCCGGTATTTAATCCGGACCGGACATCCTACACGATGAGTGTAGGAAAAAGCGTGTATGAGATGCAGTTCACCCCAACGGCGCTGGATCCAAATGCCAAGATTGAAATCCGGGTGAACGACGGAGACTGGCAGGAAGTAGCCAACGGCAGCCTCAGCGATCCGCTTGCGTTGAATCGCGGTTCGAATACCATTGTCATCCGGATAACGGATGAAGACGGTCAGTATAAAGAGTATACGGTGACGGTCTATAGAAGCTACGGCAGCAGCAATAACGATGATGACGACAAAGGCAGCAGTGGAGGCGGAGGTGGCGGAAGCACGACCAAGCCAACAACTCCGGACACTTCAGATCCAGAAGCTCCAAAGGGTAATCTCAATGTTACCTTGAACGGGAATGACAACCCGTTTGCAACAGGCACTGTATCGACGTCCAATGGTCGTACGACAACGTCGGTCAAAGTGGATCAAGGCAAGTTGACCGATGCCATCTCGCAAGGTAATGGTCAGAAGCTTGCGATTCATTCACCGAGCGAAGGCGATATGACCGTAGACGGACTGACAGCAGACACCCTTAAGCAACTCAGCGAGAAGGGGGCAAGCCTGGAAATCAGCAACCTGCTGGCAATCTATCCAATACCAGCTGGCAAAACAGATCTGTCCTCTGTAGCTGGCAAGTTGGGTAATGCTGCACTGAGCGACATCGGTGTGCGCATCGACATTAAGCGAGCATCCGAAGACGTGATTGCCTCTGCGAAGAGCAAGGCTGCGGCGGCAGGATATGAGCTGCTGGTTGACCCAGTCGATTTGGACCTGACGTTTAGCAATGATGGACAGACAGCGAAACCCGGACAACTGAACGGATATGCGGTAAAATACATCGCACTGCCGGAAGGTGTCGATCTGAACCGGATTACGACTGGTGTTATCATTAACCCGGACGGCAGCGTATATCACGTGCCAACAGTTGTAACCAAGATCAACAATCGCTATTTTGCACAGATCAACGATCTGCGCAGCAGTGGTACTTATTCGGTTATCTGGAATCCTCAAGACTTCGATGATGTAAGAAACCATTGGGGAAAAGAGGATGTTAATAACATCGCAGCCAGACTGGACCTGAAAGGGAATGGGAATAATACATTCTCGCCAGACCGCAGTGTAACACGCTCCGAGTTCGCGGAGATCGTGGTTGCCGGCCTGGGTCTGATGCGATCGGATGCTCCACAACCGAATTTCACAGATGTGTCGGCTTCCGCCTGGTATGCGAAGGCTGTAGCAATCGCAAACGAATTTGACATCGTTCGTGGGTATGAAGATGGCAAATTCTACGGCGACAAGCAGATTACTAGAGAACAAGGCTTCTCGATGATCGCTCGCGCGTACCGCCTGATCCAATCCGAGAATGCGGCCGGACAGGGTACTTCCGTACTGGCCCGATATACAGATGGAGCGAAGGTGTCGAGTTGGGCCAAAGCCGATGTGGCGCAATTGATCGAAGCAGGCATCATCCAGGGCAATGGCACTAAACTCAGCCCGCAAGCAACGATGACGCGTGCCGAAGTAACAGCGCTGATCGCCAGAATGCTTAAATCTACTAATTTGATTGATCAGTAAGAGCAAGTCTATTCTTTGATTCCAACACCCTTAACTATTCCCAAAATCACTGACGGCTTATGGGCTGTCAGTGATTTTTTTGAAGATTTCAGAAAGTATAACCTTCTTGGCATAAGCTTCCTGGAATCGCAAGAAAAACTACTGCTAAATGCGGTCTGTCTTCTGTGAATTACGTCGATAGACGTTTTTCTTATGGAATCATGTTTTTTTGTAGAATCTTGTAGAGTTTCTGTAGGGTTTTGTTTGTTAAAATATGAAATAATTATTTTTTCTTGCCCTTTTGGGCGTTTCTTAATTCAACAACCATGGACGGCTTAATGGCCCTTCGATTGTTGCGGAAATCATAAATGGTAGTTTGCTCTATTGTGTGGAGTCAATACCTGATTGGTCCTGAACTGTACTTGTAAGGTATAGATGATTAATTAGTTGCCATCAAAACTGTGACTACACCCGTAGAAGTATGTGGCGTTATCTGTGGATTATCCTCGGACAGGGGTTTGACTCTCCTCGCTTTCATATGCAGTACCAGTAACGGACACTATTCGGTGTCCGTTTTTGCTCGTCGTACTCGAAAGGGAACTCGATTGGCTCTAAGGCTCCAGGTTTCTTGCATGAAATACGATATCCTTCTGATGATGTTACATGGAGGGTCGCAATCCAAGAGGGATCCTTTTTGGCAGAGGTATTGACATAGATAGAAAAATACTATATCTTTATATCGAGATAATTAAATTTAAAAATTATCAATCAAGTAAAATTTGAATATGGAGGTATACACATGCGTACAATGTTAAACAGAATAAATCAGCTTGCAAGAAAAGCAAACGAAGGCGGATTAACTGAAGTTGAAAAAAACGAACAGACCAATCTCCGCAAAGAATACCTTCAAATCTTTCGGGGTTCGGTCAAAAGCATCCTCTTGAATTCTACGATTTATGATCCCAATAATGATGATGTTACTCCTGAAAAATTAAGAAAAGAGCAGGCTCAATTAGCTAAACAAGGAAAATAACCTTTGTCTAATTACCATCGTAATCCGTGCGTTTACAATATAACTCAATAAATCGCAGTTTCAGCGCAGGTACGCCAAAATGGTGTGCCTGCTTTTTTGTGCCTATAAACAACATAAAGACTGAGGTGTTTGGTGAGGTATTCGATGAAGGTAGCTGTCTATTCGCGGTGATCTATCAGATCGTCGAGCAGAGAAGGACCTGGCCACTTCGACACAAAGTTAAAGTCATTCAGCAATATTGTATTTAGAGAATGGATGAATAATCAAACGAAGGAGAAAACGTGGAGATCGTTCTACACATACTAAGAAGCGGACTAAAAGCAGCGGAGATACAACTTGGGAAGTGTGTGGATGCCAGTTCAAGCAAACTTTTCGACTTCACAAGCTCAGCTTCTCAGCATTGTCCTTTAGCTTAGAATTCAAATACAGCAACGAAGCGGAAATACTTCAAAGCTCTTTATTACATTTATATTTTTCATCAGAATACGAATACCGATATCTGGAATCAAAAAAAGTACAGTAGTTAACAAATGAAACAACTTATTTCCCTGTTCTTTTAAAAGGTCTTATTTTTAACAAAAGTGTTACAAAAAGAAACGGATTACTTGGGGTATTTTCTTATTTAGATAAATAAAAAATATTATTATTTGGACTATAAAGCGCTTTCAATAAAAACGATAAACTAACTACTTCAAGAGAGGATAGATAAAAATGACAATGGAAATGATTCTCGCCTTGGGTATCTTGGTCCTGATGATTGTAATGATCATGTCAGACAAATTTGCCTTCGGCGCACCGCCGCTCATTGCTTGTCTATTATTAGTAGTCACTGGTCTGGCAACGGTTCCAGAGGCTTTTGCAGGCTTCGTTAATTCCAGTGTTATTATGATTGCCGGATTCATGGTCGTTATGGCCGCACTTATGAAGACGCATTTCATTAGTAAGGTTCAGTCCGCTATGATCAAGTTGGTCAATAAGGGCGGATATAAAAGTTACGTTCTTTTAGTTATAGTGGTTATGCTCGGTGCCAGCTTGGCAGGCGCGGGTTCCACCGGCTACTATGTACTGATTCTGTCCATCGTATCGGCTATTCCTTACAATAAAAAAATGCCTACATCCAAGCTAATGTTGCCTTTAGGATTTGCGACGAACCACCCCTTGCTTCCAATTAACGTAGCGCTCTTTTATGGTATTACTGTAAGCGTATTGGAAACAGCCGGATTCACCGGTGGGCTTTCTATGTCTAAATTCGCTGTTGTGAACTTCATCTTGGCTCTTGGATTTTTAGTGTGGGCTTTGGTTGCTTATCGTTTTCTGCCAGATTATCCAGATGCCGAAGAGGGGAATGCTGGAGTTAAAGAGGCGGCTGCTACAGCTGAGGTTGCAACCATGCCTGCATGGAAGGAAACCGCTACCATTGCTGCTTTTATAATAGGCGTTGTTGGTATGATGCTGATGAGTGTATTGGGTGAGATTGCTTATGTTATTCCTGGTATTGCAGCAGCATTCTTATTAATCATCAATGTACTTGATTTCAAGGAAGTCCGAGATAATATGGGAGCACCTGTGATCCTGTTAATGGCGGGGGTAATCGGTGTAGCCAATACTTTAGCTGAGACTGGCTTTACTGCTATGGTCGGCGACTATGTAGCGAATTCATTTGGGACGAATCTCAGTCCATTTATGCTGATCCTGATCTTTGCACTCTTAACTAGTACTTGCGCAACCTTTACTGGGGCAGCTATGGGTTCTGTATATATCTTTGCCCCTATTGCGATTGCGGCCAGCATCAGTTTAGGACTTGACCCTACTGCAGCGGCAGTTGCAGTTGTTGTCTCCGCATGGAATGGCGGGTATATGCCAGTTGATGGAATGCCAGCAATGATCTTTGGAATGGGTAAATATAAGCTATCCCATTTCTGGGCGTTTTCAGTTCCGATGTATATCATTCGGATTTTGGCGCTGACTGTTGGTGCGATGCTTTTGTTCCCTGTAAGTTAAAAATTATTCCTTTTAGTTAAGTAAAGATGTTAAGTGGAGATTCTAAGTAGATTGTAAAGGAGGAACAAAATTGACTAAACAGATGCCTAAAAAACCATTATGTCCACCAGGGCGCCCACCGCGCTTCAAAGATGTATCCTTTGCGGATGTGATCCTAGACAATGGAGAGCCTCATACTTTGAAAATGGATATATATCAAGATCTTAATCAAAAAACACCAGGCCCTTGCATCGTTTATTATTTTGGAGGAGGCTGGATGTATGGAGAATACCAACAGGTGACTCAAAAAGCAGTATATTTTCGAGAGCTTGTAAGACTAGTAGAGCAAGGATTTACTGTTGTATCACCATCTTATCGTTTGTCTACCCAATCTGCTTTCCCTGCGTGTATCCATGATTGCAAGGGAGTAATCCGTTATTTGAAAGCGAATTCAGAAAGGTATTATATTGATCCAGAACGGATTGGAGTTTTGGGTAACTCTGCTGGTGGGCATTTAGCTGCCATGGTGGCGTTGAGTGCAAACAACAGTGAAATGGAAGGCGACGTCGGCGGTAATCTTGACTACACGAGTGATGTAAAAGCAGCAACCATTTTTTATGCTCCAACTGATTTAATAGAGTTCATCAAGAACAGTGTGCATGAATCCGTAAATGTATCTGGAACAGAGGTCGACAATACCAGTCAATCTACGGAGGATGTATTATCCAACATTCTTGGATTATCTGGATCAGGAAAATCGATAAAAGATTTGTATCAATTACTTGAGAGTGGCGATACAGATGACGAAGCTTGGGGATACTTGGAGTTGGCGAAGAAATGCAGTCCGATCACTTATGTAGACGACGATTGTCCACCCATATTAATTTTGCATGGGGGACAAGATCCGCTTGTGCCTATTGAGCAAAGTGAAAGGCTGTATAAAGCCCTGCTATCCGCTGATGCGGAAGCAATGTATATATCGGTCTCCCAAGCTAATCATGGCCCAACGATGGGAAATGAAGCTGACCAAATGGCTTACCAGTTCTTAATCAACAGACTGTAGAAAAACAAAAACGGTTAGTTTGGTTTCTCCCTCAGTTCAATTACAAGAGCTGGGGGATTATTTACATTTCAAAAAATCCCATCATGGTAGCAATAGAAGTTCCGCTGTTTCTACTGTCTACTATGATGGGAGCAGTTCACCGATCGTATTCACCAATCGTATGGGCGTACTTCCTCTTTTATGGATCATGTATCGTGCCTGTATAGCTGACATCTTGACTGGATATGACTTCAGTCGCTTGTAGACTCTATCTTCACATTTGATCCGGTTAAGGTACTAGTCTATTTTAAGGTAACGCCATAGCGTGGTTCTGCTTATGCCTAGCTGCTTAGCCGTCTTCGTTTGATTGCCCTTATTTTGCTCAAGAACAGCTGCGACAATCTCTGTTGTATAGTCAAAAAGCGTTTTATCCTCAGCCAGATGTTGTGTCAGATTAGCAGCAATATTTGCGGAGGGCAATTCAGTTCTTTCATGCTTTAACACTTCAAGCACTTGATGTTCTGAAATGTAATATGAATTAGAATATAGAACTAACTTTTTAATCGTTTGCTCTAATTGATTGAGATTTCCTGGCCAATCGAAGTTGAGTAGTTCCCTTAAAGCTTTAGGATCAAAGCCGATGACTTCCTTGTTACATTCGATATTAGTTTTATTGAGTAGAAGAGTGATGATCCCAGACAGTTCATTCTTTCTTTCTTCAATAGAAGGTGAATAAATACTACCACAATCCAGGTGGGTCATAATTTGGTTGAAAATGTGTTTGTCTTTATCTGCACCCTTTGTACTGTAGGTAAATAGAATATTGTTTTTTTGCAGCAGCTTGGTATTACTAATAATGGTTAGCAATCTCTCTACATCTTGAATATTCATTTGTTCGATATCTTTAAAAAGTAACGTATTACCCATCTCTACTAGAGGGCCGTTAGAAGAATTAAGCAGGTATTTCCATGTTCGTTCATTAACCAGCTCAGAGTGAATAACAATTAAATTATTCGTATGATTCTTTTGCTTAAGATAGGCTGTGTAGGCCAGGCTCGTTTTGGCAGTGCCGCTCTCTCCAAAAATCAACATTGCATTGTAATAGGAGCCTAACTTTTCGAGCTGATTTTTAGAAGCTTCTTGGATATAAGAGGTGAATAATAATTTTTTATTTATGATTTCTTCAATTTCAGCTTTATTTAGGTACTTCACACCGAAGCTATTGTTTACAAGTGGGGGAGTTGAGTTTTTCACTTCACATAGAAGGTAGCCATTCTCTATGTCTAGTTGCTTTATTTTGAGTTGGTAAACTTGTGTATTATGCGTGTGATAGAATTGTTGTTCACCATTAAAGTTTTGCTTAGTCGTGAGAAAATGACGAATAGACTTTTCTAGTTTTACATCGATATTAGAGAAAACGCTTCCTAGTTCATTGTCGAAAATGGCGATTTTCTGCGATTGCGTATGAAAGCATGCTGTTAATAGTTCATTCTTTTGCTGAATACTTTTAAGATCGTTAACTAATGAAATAGCTTGTCGATATGCATGCTTGATACTCTCAATTCCAGAAGTAATCAGGATCGTATTGATGGATTTACTCAGAGCAATTTTATGAGTGACGGCATCACACAGCACCATTTCGTAATTTTCTTCTTTTAATTGGTCTAACAGGGTATCGGCATCCAAAGAATTATCTAAGGTAATAATTTTAATATTATATTGCAAAATGTCACAGATCAGATGAGCTGCTTCTGTAATGCTGGGATATCCTACAATTGCAAAGTTACTTGTATAGTTGTTAGCAAGCTTTATGGCGCCCAAAATATCATACACTGAAATAGATACATCTATAACAGGAATGGAGACGGATTTATGAATCAAACTAGCTGTACCACCTCTGGAAATAATAGCATCATAGTTCTCCATTGATAATTCAGAAACTAATTGCTGTCCCTCTTCTAAATCGGCAGTGTAAATCGTAATATCAATGTCCTCAAATTGTTCTCCAACAATCGTCATGGAATGATTTAATTCTTCATAAGGTGCAATACCGAGTAATTTGATTTTCTTGGTCATTGTGAATCCCCTCCCTCGGAAACGTTTCATTTATAAACAATTATAATGCGAAATCAAATTTGATAATAGAATCATTCATTATTTGTTTCAAAAAGAAACGTTCGCTTCGTGTGTAAGCTTACTTAATTTTTAGTATAGCTATAAAATAAAATTGTAAACAAAGAGGGGGTGAGTTGATGCTGAAATTACTGGTGATCGCTGATGACTTTACTGGAGCTTTAGATACGGGGGTTCAGTTTGCGAACTTAGGTGTGAAAACCTTAGTCACAGCAGATCTAGCTATTGACTACGAACTACTAGAGGAAGACTTGGAAGTGTTGGTTATGGATACGGAAAGTCGTTATCTGTCATTTACCGATTCTTACAACATTATCAGTAAGATCATAGAACAATCCAAGAAGGTTCAAGTGCCATTCATCTATAAAAAGGTTGATTCTGCTCTGAGGGGGAATATCAGCAGTGAAATAAAAGCTGTTTTGGATCATTTCCCGGATAAGAGAATCCCCTTTATTCCTGCTTTTCCAGAAATAAATCGAATTGTTCGTAATGGTAATCTTTATATAGATGGACAATTGGTTGCGGAAAGTGTGTTTGGTCAAGATCCCTATGAACCCGTTACAGAAAGCAATATTCCCACACGACTCCAAGCCGAGGCTAATGTAGATACTCAATTGATTCGTGATGATCAGATCGATAAGGTCAGAGCAGGTTTGTTGCTATTTGATAGTGAAACAGAGGAGAACTTACTTCAAATTAAGACTGTATTAGAGGAAAATCACATATTAGAAATTACAATCGGATGTGCCGGGTTCGCAAAGGTATTAGCAGATGTAATTTTCTCAAATAGAATCACTCAAAAAGTGGTCATTCATGGGCCATTAGTAGTAATTTGTGGCTCTGTTAATCCTATTACTAGACAGCAAATTGAGTATGCTGAAACGAAAAAATGTAAGCGCTATTCATTAAGCCCCCGTCAACTTCTGGAGACAGATTATTGGGGGAGTAAGGAAGGACAGGAACGTCTCGAATCCTATCTTGCAGACATGTTCGACAATGAGTTAGTAATCTTTGAAACACTCAGCGATCAAACAATGAATACTTTAACTAGTTACGGAAAGTCTAATAACATTTCACCCTCAGAATTTCGTTTTAGAATAGCACAGTCTTTGGGGAATTTATCTAGACAATTGCTAATTAGAAATATTAAGCGAACCTTATTATTTACCGGTGGCGATACTTTGTTTCAGTCTATGCAAGTCTTAAAGATTACTCAAATTACACCACTGTATGAGATAAGTCAGGGCGTTGTGCTATCAGAGATGATTTGGAAGGATAAGCCGATTCAGGTCATTACTAAATCCGGTGGATTCGGGAATAAAGAGTTGTTCGTAGACCTTAATAAGAAAATTACGGAGCAGGAGGAACAGACATGTTAGTAGATTATAGTTTGAAAATGCCTAAAAATATTTTCGCTGGTGAGCATGCTTTGGAGCAATTGGAGACCATTCTGTCAGCCGATATTAAAAAAGTTGTTATTTTCACGGATAAAGGCGTGTTGGGTGCTGGGTTGATCGCAATCCCGGAACAAATACTTACAGGTAAAGCCATTGATTATACTATTATTTCTGAAATTCCAGCAGAACCTAGCTATCATCAAGCACAAGAAATCGTAGATCGGTTTAAAAATGAAAAAGCTGATTTCATCATTGCAGTCGGTGGCGGCAGTGTTATGGACGTAGCTAAATTGGCCTCCATTCTGGCAACAGATGCCTACACGGTGAAGGATTTGTTAGACAATCCGCTTCTGGCCAAAAAGCAGGTAGCATCCTTGATGATTCCAACCACTGCAGGAACAGGTGCAGAGGCAACGCCAAATAGTATTGTTGCTGTGCCGGAGAAGGAGCTTAAAGTTGGAATTGTGAATCCTGAAATGATTGCTGATTATGTCATTTTGGATGGTCGGTTAATTAAAAAGTTGCCAAAACCGATCGCAGCAGCCACGGGTGTAGATGCCTTGTGCCACGCTATTGAATGCTTCACCTCTACGAAGGCTAATCCGTTCAGCAATACATTTGCTCTGGAAGCACTTGATTTAATTATGAATAATATTATTGAGGCTTGTACAAATCCAGAAGCACTTGATGCCAAAAATAATATGCTACTTGGTTCATTCTATGCAGGTGTAGCGATTACTTCCTCAGGTACGACAGCTATTCATGCTCTGTCTTACCCGCTTGGTGGCAAATATCACATTCCACATGGTGTGTCGAATGCCATATTGTTGACTCCGGTTATGCGTTTTAATGAGCCAGTCATTAAGGAACACTTAGCAACCGTATATGACTGTGTAGTAAGAGGCGGCAATCCTAATCTGTCCGTGGACGACAAATCGAAATACATGATTTCAGAGCTTGAAAGAATCGTTGAAGTTCTTGAAATTCCAACAAGCCTGAAGACATTTAATGTTCCAGTAGATGATCTGGAGGGATTGGTTGAAGCGGGTATGCAGGTGACACGTCTGTTGGTAAACAATATGCGTGAAGTGACACCAGATGACGCCAGAAAAATTTATTTAGAAGTGCTGTAACACGGGAACTCCCCACGAATATAAGGAGGAAGCAGGAATGGTAGATATTAAAGGAATCATCGCACCGATTATTACACCAATGAACACCGATGAGAGTGTTAATTATGATGAGCTAAGAGTGCAGATTGATCGCTTAATCGAGCATGGTGTACACGGGATCTTTGTGTTTGGGACAAACGGTGAGGGATATATCCTGTCTGAAGATGAAAAGTGTGAAATTATGAAAACAACTGTGGATCAAGTGGCTGGTCGAATCCCTGTGTACGCTTCAACGGGCACGAATAGCACACTAGATACCATTCGTCTTTCACAGAAAGCAAAAGACATTGGTGTAGATGTCTTGTCCATTATCACACCTGGATTTGCAGCAGCTTCTCAAGATGAACTGTATACACATTTCAAAACAGTCGCTGAGCAGGTGGACCTGCCCATCGTTCTATATAATATTCCGGCACGTACAGGTAATGCCATTGCTCCTGCAACAGTCGGCAAGTTGAGTACAATCGACAATATTGTCGGTGTAAAAGATTCTAGTGGTAACTTTGATAATATTCTTCAGTATATTGAACACACACGTGGTCAGGAAGGCTTTGCGGTCTTGTCAGGTAATGATTCTCTCATTCTGTGGACCTTATTGGCTGGCGGTACGGGTGGTGTGGCTGGCTGCTCTAATGTATATCCTTTTACGATGGCACAGATTTATGAACAGTTCATTGCAGGCGACATTGCATCATCACGTCAATACCAAGACTCCATTCGTTCCTTTAGAGATTGCTTCAAATTTGGTAATCCGAACACGATCGTGAAGTATGCCGTTGCTGAATTAGGATATACAGTCGGTAAATGCCGTGCACCGTTCAATCAACTTTCAGAACAAGGCTTTGAAGCACTTCGTCGAGTTATTGCAGACAACAAGACCAATGGGATGAAATAAAAGGAGACCAACCATGAAAAAAATTATTGGTATTACATTAGGAGATCCTGCTGGTATCGGTCCTGAAATATCAATCAAAGCGTTCTCCAAGCCTGAATTGTATGACCGTTGTCAGCCGCTGCTTGTAGGTGATCAATCTGTTCTCGAATTTTATCTTGCACAGCATCCTGAGTTAGATCTGAAAGTAAATGTCGTTGAGAATCCTAAAGATGGCCTTTACACGTATGGAACGATTGATTTGGTTGATTTGGGCCTTGTGAATATGGCTGATTTCCAGATTGCTGAAGTGTCCGTAACAGGCGGCGACGCTGCTTTCCAATATGTGAAGAAAGTGATTGAGCTGGCACTTGCGAAGGACATTGATGCCACAGTTACGAATCCACTGAATAAGGAAGCGATGAACGCTGCAGGTCATCACTATGCAGGTCATACGGAGATTTATGGTGATCTAACGAATACGGAGAAATATACGATGATGCTGGCTGATGGCAACCTGCGTGTAGTTCACGTATCCACTCATGTGTCTTTGCGTGAAGCCTGTGACAGAGCAACCAAAGGACGGGTGTTGGATGTCATTCGTATTGCTGATAAGGCATGTAAAGATCTAGGGATTGTTAACCCGAGAATTGCTATTGCTGGACTTAATCCTCACTGTGGTGAAAATGGTCTTTTTGGTACAGAGGAGATCGAGCATATTAATCCAGCAGTAGAAGCCGCTAAAGCAGAAGGTATTAATGCGTTTGGTTCATTACCGGCGGATACCCTGTTTTCTAAAGCTAGAGGTGGAATGTACGATATCGTTGTTGCCATGTACCATGACCAAGGTCATATTCCATTGAAATTACTCGGATTTATCTATGATCAAGAGACTAGCTCCTGGAAAGCTGTAGAGGGCGTGAATATTACTTTAGGCTTGCCGATTATCCGTACATCGGTTGACCACGGCACGGCCTTTGACCAAGCAGGTAAATGGACAGCAAGCGAGCTTAGCTTGGAAAATGCAATTGATTATGCTATTAGACTTGCCGAAAATACACAATAGAAAGCGTGTCTGGACTATGATTATTGAACGAATTGAACGTCTGGAACACTATCAGTCCATTCTCCCTAATCTGGATAAAGCACTTGCGACGATGCATGGGATCGCTGAATGGAAGGAGGGAGAGCGCTACCCATTTGATGGGGGCTATCTCTTCTTTCAGACAGGTATAACGAAGCCTTTATCCGAGACACAGTTCGAAGCACATCGGAGATACATCGACATTCAAGTGGTCCTCAAGGGAAGTGAGTATACCGCTTTAGAGGATCTGAGTAATCTCTCGGTAGCCGTTCCCTATAGCCAGGATCGTGATGTTGAAAAGTATGAAGGCGCGATGCAGCATTTCATATTGATCAACCGCTAGAATTCACGAAAGCAGTCATTAAATTGGAAGTGAAATAACTTTATTGCTGAATCAATTTCATAACTGACTAGGTATTATGAAATTGATTCTAATTGGAGGAGATTGTAAAGTGACCAACTTACCACGAGTTAGAACTTCTGACCCCAATGGCATTGTGTATCATGATGAATTTTTGAATATTGATTTTGGATTAATCCCTACAGGTGGAAATAAAACTGCGCATGCGCCATCTTTGATTGAAACAGCAGATGGAGGCTTGCTCTGTGCATGGTTTGCGGGTAGCTTTGAAGGCAGTGGAGATATTTCGATTGTCGTATCCAAGCTTGATCCTGAGACACAAGTGTGGTCTATTCCTGTAACCGTATCCAAAGGTGAGGATCGTAGTGAGCAAAATCCGGCATTCTTTCGATCACCTGAAGGTCCAATTTGGCTGATTTATACCTCACAACTAAGCCGCCAAGAAGGCAAAGACAATATGCAGTTCACTTCCATTATTATGGTCCAAAAATCAAATGATGAAGGCCAGACATGGGGAGAGCCTGAAGTGCTCTTTTCCGAAGAAGGTACGTTCTCACGTCAAGAGATTCAAATTCTGAGCAATGGTCGGTGGCTGTTTGCCACATGGCTGTGTGAAGACTCAGCAGAAGGGTTGACCAATGATCCAACTGAGTTCCGTGTATCTGATGACCAGGGTCACACATGGAAAAAAGTAAGAATGCCAGAAAGTAGTGGCCGTGTTCATGCGAATGTAGTGGAAGTGGAGCCTGGGCATTTAGTTGCCTTTATGCGTAGCCGTTTTGCGGACAATGTCTATTACAGTGAGTCACATGATTATGGCGATTCTTGGTCTGTACCGGCAAAAACCGTGTTACCAAATAATAATGCGAGTATTAGTGCAATCAAGCTTCAATCTGGTGAAATTGCACTTGCCTATAATGTAAACGCAACCCGTAATCCGGAATTTGGGAAGGTTGCATGGCCTGGGTTAAGAAATCCGGTTGCCGTGTCGATCTCTGAGGATTTTGGACAAACGTGGCCCATTGGCCGTGTATTCGAAGCGGCAGAAGGATACATTGGTGTAGAAAACAAGACAAACAATGCACAATATGAATACCCAACGTTGTATCAGACGAAGGATGGATTATTGCATCTTGTATATGCATATAAAAATCGTATTTGTGTCAAATATGTACGTTTCTCTGTGAGCGATGTGTTTGGTGAAAAGCGTGAGGCGGACGGCCTCTACAACCCTACATCGGGCGAGGGCGTTGAAGCTTCAGAATAAGCACTGGATAAAACACTGTACTTGTTGATTACAGACTAAGAAATCCACAGCCAATGCGGCTGTGGATTTTTAATTACTGCTGATTATTGAACAGAGGTTCCGTTCGAAGCAAATAGTTACCCCTTACCTCTGCTGCCCAATTTGCAAAAACCTCTCTCCACTGATGCAAAAAAAATCCAGCTCAATACACTCGTACAGGTGGTGGTGTTTTCTCTGTTATCATAGCCACTTTGCTGCTTCAAGGTGATTCGAGCTCAATATGCTGTTGCAGTAGCCTACATGATGCTGAACGTGTCGGATCTGCATGAGAATTACATCCGTTTTAGTTATTTCTTCATATAGTACACATGGCTCTAGTAATCTGTCATCAGTAAGCTCATCAAAAAAACTGCGAGCCACACTCAATATATCCTCTAGGTATTTCACCAATTCCTCTTTAGTAGGGTGGTCAGAGCATTCCTTATCCAGATCTTCTACGATATCCTTACCGAAGTCAGGGATTACGAATTCCTCATCCTTGTGCTGCCTGAACCAAAATTTCATACTAGTGGTAGCGTGGAAGATATGTCTCCAGTACTTTTGCTCAACATCCATCCACAAATCATCGGGGCATACCTCAATCAGATTCTTCAACATTTCTACAGTCGGATCATACTGTCTCCTTAAGACAGCTAGCATCTTGTCACTCATGCTCATCAACTCATTTCTCGAAATATAGAATCTCAGCTATATTCTTCTTCTCAATAGCGTAAACCTTCCTACTTTCAGTAGTGCTTATGGATAGTTTGTGAAAGTATACACTTATTCGCTCAGTAACCAGATCAACAATACGCTAACTGCTGTATAATTGTTCTGGTGCTCGTTTTGGCTCTGGCTATAGCTATTAGTTATAACTAGGTATGACTTTTGGGTGTTACGTAATAAGAACTCTCCCATGCTACAATCAAAGCAATAAAACACACAACACACAACACGTGATAGATTGAGGGGGAAATGTTAATGAGTCACAAATTCCAAATCGTAGGTAGCCTGCTGCGACCGCCTGCGTTATTGAAATATAAAGAGCAAATTGAACATCGTGATGATATCAACTATCCATTTTATCAAGAGTTTGAAGGGTATGAGCAGTGTGAGGCTGAGGCAATTCAGGCTGTAGTTGAACAAGAAATTGAGCATGATCTGTCGATTATTACGGATGGCGAGCATTCCAAATCTATGTGGCATCTGGATTTTGTCTGGGGATTTCAGGGGATTAGCCGCTACATTGCGGACCATGGGTACTTTTTCCGTGATAACGATGGAACCTCTAAATACGAGACACGCAAAGATATTGGATTGCACATTACAGATGAATTGAGTGGCAAGAACCATCATTTCATAACCGTATTCAAGAAATTACAAGCTCTTGCTGATGGCCGTGAAACAAAGCTGTGTGTACCTTCTCCGTCGCATATTTTTGGTGAACTGTCATGGTCGGACAACATTGGCGGCAAAAACTCGGTGTATAAGAATGCACAGGAGCTTAAGGCTGGTCTTGTCAAAGCATATAAGGAATTTGTTGAAGAATTCGCTGCTGCTGGTGGTAAAATCCTGCAATTTGATGATTGCCTCTGGGAGCTTTTTGCGGATGACAATCCGAACTCCCCATATACTGGTGAGAATATCAATCAAGAGGAAGTGCAGGCTCTTGCTTCTGAATTTATTGACATTAACAATACAGTGATTGATTTTGGTCATAGCTTGGGTCTGAAAATGTGGACGCACAATTGCCGTGGCAACTATGATTCCCGTAATATGGGCGGTGGGTCCTATGTGAAAATTGCTAATCTGTTCCTGAAGCAGCTCAAATATGATCGCTTCTTCCTTGAGTGGGATGACGAACGTGCAGGTTCGCTGGAGGCCCTTGCTGTCTTCAAGGATAAGCCGGACACTGAAATTGTACTGGGATTGTTGTCCTCCAAAACCAATACGCTTGATGATGAAAAGCGTGTAATCCGCTTGCTGGATGAAGCCTCGAACATTATCGACAAGGATAGATTGTTGCTATCGCATCAATGCGGCTTTGCCTCCTGTGATGGTGGTAATGAATTAACTGAGGCGGAGCAGTGGGCCAAAATCAATCAAGGGCAAAGAATTGCCCAGCAATATTGGAAGAATTAGGTATCGAGCGAGTAATCTACTTCCCGTGATTCACTACACGGATCTCGAAGCAAACAATTAGAAATACAAACGAAAATAGCCTCCTGAACTGCATGATTGCAGACCAGGAGGCTGTTTGCTGTTGTCTTTTAGACATCATAGCTCATCCGGCTCACTCATGAACCAGGAAATATAGGAGCACCTCTCGCAGACCAGTATGGTTGCACTGCGGTTAGCCCAGTCAATTCCGAAGAACGTTGCTCCTCTTGTATTAAGCTGGCGATAGTCTATCTCGAACGTATCGTTTCTGCAGCACGGACAATATATTTTGGTCTGATTAATGCTATATTCCACAGGGACCACCCTTTCCGTTTTATGAATACTTACGTCATAATCCATTATTTGGTTTCCGTGAATCGAATAAATGGAAGCTAAATGGATGGAGTTCATGTACTTCAGCAGCAAATAGTCAGTGATTAAAGCCAAAAACCAGCATTTGGAGAGTTGTGTTGCGCCATCAAAACATCGCCTTTTTTATGGGAATATTTTCTTTCGTTTATAATTATCCAGCTAATTTACAGTGAAAAAAATAATAGGAAATATTTCGGAATATGTGCTACAATCTTGAATGTTGAAAAGAGGAGAATATTGGCGAATGCTGACGATTGGTGTGACGTAACCTTAGAAGCCCTGCCTCTGCTCTTTTATATCTTCTTTAATTAATCATCAGTGATGAATATCACACTATTAATTACAGGTGAGCCCATATCGAAGGTTCAACTCATAGGATTCATGAGGGACCGACCCACATAATACATTCATCAATTTTAATAGTACATAGCGTGAATGAAAATGATGCTACATAGGAAATCCCTGTATTATGCGGATGTAAGCGAATTCATAGTACGTGTTACTCATATGATTATAACGAGGAGGTGATGTGGTACTGGTGTGCTCGTAATCGAGACTCAATGGTGGTGTGTGTTACAAATGAAAAGTGGAGGATTGTAAATGAAAAAGAATGCTACAAAAGTAATGAATATGGTTCTATTATTCTCGCTTGTACTAACATTAGTATCTGGAGGACTGCAAAGCCACACGGTTGTTGCTGAAGGTATTTCGATCACCAAGAATGGGGGCTGGAACGAAACTGCGTTTGTAGAATGGACACCTGTAGATCATGCGGAGGGATATAATGTATATGTTAAACGAGCAAGTGCGTCAGATGCTTCCTACCAACAAATCGATAGCGAGCTGATTCGACAATACCCGTCCTACTGGCGAGCAGATGCTGTTGGTCTTGCAGCCGGGGAGTATGTCATGAAGGTAGAGGCGAGACTGACAGATGGCTCTACGCTTCGTGCTATCTCTGATGACGTATTCGTTGCAGCCCATGACAGATCCGGGTTTGCATTCTCATCAGATTCGCCATATGGTACGGGTTCAGGCGCTTATAATGAAGACGGAACACTCCAGAATGGGGCTCAGGTGCTGTATGTGACCTCCGAGACCGCAGGAACAGTAACTCTTGATGTCATCATCAATAATTCTGGCCGTGTGCAGACTGGGGTAGGTATCGGCGAGATCTTGAAGCTGAGACAAAAAGGTTATGATAAGACCCCGCTTGCAATTCGTTTTATTGGTCAAGTCACAGGCACTGACATGAGAGGACAGCTCAATAGCAGTGGTTATCTTGAGGTTAAAGGTAAGAATAACTATTCAGAGATGAACATGACGCTTGAGGGCATCGGAGAGGATGCCTATGCATACGGATGGGGCTTCCTTCTTAGAAACACAGGGAATGTGGAGGTCCGTAATCTGGGCGTGATGCTGTTCCCTGACGACGGTATCTCTATGGATACAGCGAATGTGAATGTCTGGCTGCATAATAATGACCTCTTCTATGGCGCTGCTGGAAGTGATGCTGACCAGGTCAAGGGTGATGGCTCCACAGACGTCAAGAAAGGCTCGACCTATGTCACAATCTCATATAACCATTACTGGGATTCAGGGAAGGCGGCTCTTGTCGGCTTGAGCGAAAAGGATGAATTCTTTGTTACCTTCCATCACAACTGGTTCGACCATTCGGATTCTCGTCATCCACGGATCAGAGTAGCTTCGGTTCATATCTATAACAATTATTTTGATGGAGTCTCGAAGTATGGAGTGGGTGTTACAACAGGCGCTTCCGCCTTTGTAGAATCCAATTATTTCAGAAATGCTAAGAATCCAATGCTGAGCTCCTTACAAGGTACAGATGCTAAGGGAGCAGGTACGTTCTCAGGTGAGACCGGGGGAGTAATCAAGGCATACAATAATATTGTAGCTGGTGCTGCCAGCCTGATCTATGCGAACTCCGATGACGGAACAGCCAAGGCTCATTCAACGTCCTATGATGCTTACTTGGCTTCCACCAGAAATGAAGCTATACCTAGCTCATACAAAACATTAAAAGGTGGCACATCCTATAATAACTTTGATACAAAAGTAGATACTGGAGTGCAAACTGCTGACATTGATAACGTTAATGATGTTGAGCAGATAGTTACGGAGAAGGCCGGGCGTCTGAATAAGGGAGATTTTACATGGCAATTCAATAATTCCGTTGATGACGCGTCATATGCAGTTAATTCAGCTCTAATGGCTAAGATCAGAAGCTATACAACTCAGCTTGTATCCGTAGGTGGGAACTCAACTTTAGAACCAACACCAGAACCGACACCAGAACCAACACCAGAACCAACACCAGAACCAACACCAGAACCAACACCAGAACCGACACCAGAACCGACACCAGAACCAACACCAGAACCAACACCGGAACCTACAGTCGGAGCGTACCATGACTTTACAGCGTCTGGGATCAACAGTGATTTCTTCAATATTAAAGGGAACCTTTCGGCAACGAAAGGAACTGTGGAGTACAACGGCTTGACACTGACGCAGGCTCTCAAGATTGAGAGCTCAACACGCATTGGGTTCACGACTACAGAGGCTGCAACTTTAACATTAGTATTCAATTCGGCAGACGGAACAAAGATCATGATTGATGGGACCAGCTATTCCATGACGGATGGTATTGTCAGCGTATCCCTTGCTCCTGGCGAGCATACCATTACCAAAGACAACACTGCGAACCTCTTTTACATGGAGTTACGGTAGTTTTATATGGAATTACGTTAGTCCACGGGACATCCAAAGACATACTTAAGCTAAATGACCAGTTGCCGGCGCTGAACCGGTGACTGGTCTATTCATTTGAATACGAGCAGATGAACCACTACATATGGAAAAGTAAGATGCCAGCTATGATTAGAGCACTTGAAATTGTCGGAGGGTCCTTGCTCAACGATTTGATGATATCGTGTGAGGTGTCTGCATTTAAGCTTGCTTTTCATATGCTATAGCAGCTTTTCAGCTTTCAGCAGCATTTCTCGTAGCACATGAGCTACCCGGCTTTTCCTTCCTTTTGCTCTGCGATTGATCCGGCTTAATGACTGTTGGTATGCCGTAGCATGACTTCCATGACAGAATTGCTTGGCTGCGATTCGCAGCGTTCTCCTCAACAAGCGTGCGGAGGAACGAGTCCGTGCATAGCGCAATCCCCGACGCAAGACCCGCAATATATCCTTGTATTTATCCAGATCCTCTGATGGAGGCACAAGGGCAAATAAATTCAACGACGAATCATGGAATCCATAGCTTGTGAACATGATCTTCAGATTGTCTGTGTTTAAGGTATCTCCTCTCATGAGGCTGGGGTGTTCCTGATGATATCCGACAGTCTCATTGATCGTACGGAAAGGGATTTTCATCCGATGTAGCCTGTAGCCCAGATCCCAGTCTTCAAGTCCATAGAGTACAAACTGTTCATTGAACCCTCCACTCCGTATCAAATAGCTGCGCTTCATGGACACACAACGAGTGACGAGCAGCATCCAGGGAGCTACGTCTGTCTTGGCGAACTGGGCTTGGGTGTCAGGTGGGATCCTGGATGGGAACACAACCTTGGATAATGCTTCAGTACGATGAAGGATATCCTCTGGTGTGATTAATGGAATAATGTCGGTTGCAGTCTCATAAAGGGGATTCCATAGGCCGGAAGGTGTAATGGTATTGCGAAAGTGTTCTTTTTCCTCGGGAGAGAACTCTGGATAATAGTGGCTGTAAATATTGTCCCATGAGTGGGGAAAGCCTGATAGCACGGCCCTCGGATATCTGCGATGATAGCGGTCTATCACATTGATGAATTCAGGCAGCAATAGGAAGTCCGAATCACAGAAGATGACGTAATGCCCCTTGGCATAACTCAGCCCCAGGTTCCTAATCGCGGAACGACCACGCTGTTCCCCTTGTGATGCATAAATAAGCGGATAGGATGTGTGAAGGTCTGCTACCATGTCTTTTGTTCCATCAGTAGAGCCATCATCAGCCACAATGACTTCAAATTGATGCTTCGGGTAGGTCTGGGTCTCCAATGACGTGAGTGTCAGCAGCAGCTGATGAAGACGGTTATAGGTCGGAATAATGATACTGTAGCGGATGGACAGTGTAATCCCCTCCTCAGATCGTATTGAGAGCTCTTGAAACGGATTGATAACATTATATTCAAGGACGATAGCCTGAACTGGTTAATAGCCCTAAATCCACGAAATAGGCTGAAGCCATTGCTGTATAATGACAAAAAAATCCCCATTACCCTACAAAGAGTAACGGGGATTCGTACGTTGTACGCCCGATATGGATTAACTTGGTGACGAAGGCTACAGCTTGAACTGGCTAACCAGATTTTGCAGCTTTTGCGCCAGATGGGCCAGTGAATCTGCTGCAGAAGTAATCTCCTGCATGGAGGCGACCTGCTCCTCGGTAGCAGCCGATATGCTCTCCGTACCGTCAGCATTTTGCTGCGAGATGGATTGGATATGTGTAATCGATCCTACGACCTCTACCGTGCTGGCGGACATCTGCTGGGAGGCAGCTGCGATATTCTCAAGCTGACTGTTCACGAATCCGAAGGCTTCGTTGATCTGGGCGAAGGCCTGGTCTGCTGATTGCACGGCAAGTATGCCATTATCTACGTCTATTTTTCCGCTATGCACTCGCTGATGCGTCTTCGTGATCTCCTGCTGAATAGTCGAGACCAGCTCGACGATCTTCTCTCCAGCGAGACTGGATTGCTCAGCAAGCTTGCGCACCTCGGTTGCCACGACTGAGAAGCCGCGTCCATGCTCGCCAGCTCGCGCTGCTTCAATCGATGCATTCAGTGCCAGCAGATTGGTCTGGGCAGCAATATCGGTGATTGCGGATACCATCTCTCCAATCGAAGCGGAATGCTGACCGAGTTGCTCGGCGGTGTGCTCCATATTTTGTACAAAACGGCTCACAGAGCCCATCTCCGAGACAGCTGTCTGGATGGTGGAATTCCCTTGCTGTGCCAGCTCACTGGCTTGCATGGCAGCTTCGGATACCTGCTGGGTGCTATCAGTTACTTGTTTTACGCCTCCAGCCAGTTCATTCATCTGCTGTGCCGTGTGCTTCAGGTTCCCTGCTTGCTTCTCGATTCCTGCAGCGGATTCCTCTGTGATGAGCGCGACAGATTCGGTCGCCTTGGTCGTCTCCGAAGCGTTAACAGCCAGTTGAGCGGAAGAAGCGGTCAATTCGTCTGCGGTGGAACGGACATCTTGAATGACGCCACGCAGAGAGCTGCTCATCTTATTGAAGCTAGTGCTCAGCTTACCGAATTCATCTTCTCCTCCTACAGGAACTTCGATGGCCAGGTTCCCGTTACTAATGGCCTCGGAGGCTTGGACGATCTGATTCAGTGGTCGTGTAATGGATCTTACAATCCAGAAGATGATCACAGAGCTCAGAACTACGGAAATAGCGATGACGATCACTGTAGTGTTCAGAATCGAACGTACCGAGTTGACCACTTCATCGTTATCTACGACACCAACAATAATCCAGCCTGTGAGCTCATTGGTGGCGAAGACGGCATGCTCACGATTACCATCCAGTGTGTAGGACAGCTCCCCATTTTTCTGGGTAATGATGTCTACATAAGGGGGAGTAGTTGCCTCTGTTCCTGGCTCAATCGTGGGATGAATAATGATTTTATTAGCATTATCTATGATATAGAAAAAGCCTTTTTCTCCAATTTTGGTTGCATTCACGGTCTGTGACAGACTCGCAAGAGACAGACTGACAGACACGACACCATGTCCATCGGCAGTGGTCTGGGCGACAGATGTTACCACATTTCCTGTATTACTTGATATATAAGGTGTAATTACGGTAGGGTTATCCTTATTCTGACTGGCAGCCTGATACCAAGGTCGCTCACGCGGGTCATATCCGGGCTTGTTCACGGCCGTGACGGGGGCGTTAATATATATACCCTTATCTGTACCGATGGATGCTAATTCTACATCATCATGGGTATCCTTGTATGTGTCAAGCAGCGTACGAATTGTCTCCGTCTCGTCTCCCTGCTGAGAACCTACTTCCCCCGCATCAAGCTGGCTAGCCAGGAAGTCCACATTCTTTTGCGTGGCTCCAATGATCTGATCAATCGTCTGATTCAGCACTTGAACACTGTTTTGGGCGTTCTCAAAGGTCTTGTCCTCAACTTTCGCACGGGCGGTCTGAAATGAGATGATGCCAAGGCCAATCGTGGGAAGCAGCAATATTACTGCAAATGACAAGATCAGCTTCTCTCTGATTAATAACTTCCTTCTGGTCTTATGGTTGCTGATTTTGCTCATGTAAACGCACCCTCTCTATCTTATCCTGAACACCCATATTGCAAGAGCAATACGGAATATATCGGTCTTTCAGGAGGCAATAGTTAGATGGAGACATGATCCAAATTCAAACAAATTTTAAGTATATAATGATTTGTTTTTTTAGCGGGTTCATGAAAAGCTGTGATATAGATCACGGAATGTACGGGGCTTCATTTCAATAATAAAGTAATTAGCATTAGATGCGATGTAGATAATAGCGATCGTTCAGTGAACAAGGGGGGTCTGGAGTCATGTCAGTCAATCGAGAAGCGGTGAATCAGGATTATATGATTGAGCGTGTGTGTGAGCTGTTCCGGTGCAGGGTGCTGTGGAGCGAGGGTCGTCCTTGTCTGGAGTACGAGAGTGAGGAAGAACTAGGCGAGATCGTTCAATATGTCAAAGAGAACTTTGCTACAGAGTTGCTAGATGTGTTTTTTACTGCCATACCGAGTTTACCGATAGAAGACTAGTAAAGCGACCTGTGAGGGTCGCTTTTTTGGCACAGTCGGCACTCCGCATCTGCTGCATGCCACCTCGTCTATGAAGTTAACTGGATGCGGAAGAGTGCCGGGCCGGTTCTGACTAATTGAAGGATACGCTGCGATTCGCTAACTCACTCAATCAGTCCGAGACTTAGATAATCGTCGTATCCAGCAACGCCGTCTACAGGCAGATTATGTTGCTGCTCATAAGTCCTTAGAGCCACTTCGGTAGCATGGTTGAATTTGCCTTTGCACTCACCTGAATATAGCCCCTCACTCCGTAGTCGCCACTGCAGGAGCTGAACATCTCCACCACTGTCTCCCTTAGCTACAATGCGAGGATTATCCAGCGGCTTGCCGAGTACATGTCCGCCAAAGCTTACCGTCGTTCCTACGCGTACCCACTCGTACAGCTCCTCGACATGATGGTTGTACATACGAATACAGCCATGGCTGGCATTGTGGCCAATTGAGGAGGGCCTATTCGTGCCATGAATGCCATATATGCCCCATGGCACATTAAGCCCAATCCAGCGCGTACCGAAGCCCTTACCCCAATTTTTGTATTTATTGATGACCATATATTCACCGACAGGAGATGGGGTATTGGGCTTGCCTATTGCGATTGGAAAGGTCTTCATCAGCTGATCGTCTGCATATAGAAGCAGTCGATGACGGATAGGGTCCACCTCGATATAGGTGTTTTGGTGGGCTTGAAAAGGCTCGGCAGCTGGAATCGGATCCATTGCCGTCAATACATGAATGGTTAACAACAGCTTGTGCAAAAACATGATGACCGTCCAGGCTCCCTTCCATTGAGACATGCGGTAGCTAGTGTATGGATGTAGTTGTAATGTATGATGCGAAGCTGAGTAGTATTTTATGCTAAAAAAACCACAATCCATTGCGTAAGCAATGAATTGTGGCTTGGTTGTACGGTAATTAATTCCTTAGAACAACAAGGCATCCAGTGAGTAGGCTCCTGCCCCGGTCAAGGCAACACCAGCAGCTACAGCAAGCAGAACCAGATTGTACTCGTAGCCATTAGCCGTTGACCACAGGCCATTCTGACCATGCACGGTCTTGATTGCACCAATCATCGTTAGCATAATCAACACCGCTCCAACAGGAGTCAGCAAGCCAAGGGCGAACAGAAGACCACCGACCAGCTCCATCAATCCCGCCATGACCGCCATGGTGACACCAGGCTTCACGCCAATGGATTCTAGCCAGCCGCCGGTTCCCTTCGGTCCATAGCCACCGAACCAGCCGAACAGCTTCTGCGCGCCATGCCCTACGAATAATAGACCTACAATTACACGAATTATCAACAAACCTACTGCCATCATCATTAGAATCATCTCCCGAATTTTTTTATTAAATATTATAATTGTTATTCTTAATATAAAGATATTAGACCTGAATAGAGTTTAAGAAATTGATCATATATCCTTTGAGCTCCCTAGCTAAAGGATGAGTCATTGCCTCTAATGGTCGCAAAGCCGATATGATATCGCTAATAGCCGTAGATAGTCGCTAATGGTAACTCCAGATCATCTGGAACATAGCCCTAGCCTTTTGGCTTAGAGTATGCATCTGTTCACCTACTTTTTTTATCTCAATTTATTTAATCTTTAAATTAAGATAACTATAAATCAGGATAAGTGAGCTGTCAATACCTTTTACGAATAAATGTATGGGCCCTTAGACATATATTGGATTGAAATAAATGGAACTTACCAATTTTTTGTTGAAAAAAGATGGGACCATTGTATAGTTAGTGTAGATGTCCCATATGCATGTGGTCTAAAATGGATGAAGTATAAGAATAAGAATTAGATCATAAGACATGGAATCCCTCTCGAAATGTGGGTAAATGTATAGAGAGGGCTTTTTTTGTGATTCCAAAAAAGAAGGGTGAACTGATGGCAGCGGAGAAAATGGCTCAGATGGAAAAAAAGACACCTTTGCACGGCTTGAAATGGGGATATATTCTGCTCATTGCAATGGCACTCTTGCAGGAAGTGTTGGTATTCTGGAATATTTATAATACCCAGTCCTATACATTGAAGGATTTGTTGTTTAATGCGCTGGCTTTGCTGGCTCTGCTCGTAGGTATGCTATTGCCCGTAGGGGTGTCTGTTGTTGCAGTCTTCGTATTTTTCGTATTGTATCTCGTATGGCTGGCTACCTATGCACCACCAGAGGTCATGGTTATCTCATGGCTACTGCTCATCCCGGCGAATATGCTGGTCGCGGCACTTATTAAGACGTTCATGATTCGCAGTAATCGTTTTCTGGAGAGACTGGAGGAGCTGGAGCGCAGGAACCCGCAGGTTGATCCACACACTACGCTGGGCAATAAGGAAGCTTTCACAGATGCCATCGTCAAGCAGTCCAACCTGGCTCGCAGATATCCGGACAGATATGGCTTTTGCGTAGCGATGTTCAAAATTGAATTTTTACCGCTGGTTCAGGAATCTCTGGGTTCCCAAGGGTACTCCACCTTACTGCTTGATCTGTCTGACACGATTCAGAAGCAGCTCCGGTACGAGGATTACAAATTCTTCATCGATGGGGGTCGCTTTGTAATCATCTGTCCGATGACTCGTCCCGAGTTCCTGGAATCGATGACCGAGCGGATCAAGCGGGCGATGATGGAGATGCCTGTAATGGATTTGAAGGGAAGGCCCCTCAAGCTGGTCATCCGCTCGGGTGCTCTTGTATTTCAACCGGATCAATTCAGCAAGTACGAGAATATCGATGGTGTCATTAGCGCACTGGAGAGAAATACCGAGACCGATCTGATCGGGGAATTTATCTAGGGGAAGAGGTAATCAGCTATGGTAAGTTATTTGGACTGGTTTATCCCGCTCTGTATTGTGGTCAGCACTTTTTTTATCATTACGATCCTGGGCTTGACCGTGGCCACCTTGGTATTCCGTGCGCAGGTCTATCGAAACTACGATCGGGGGAAAACCAGTGACTGATTTTGTACTGCTTGTCACCATTATTAGTATCTGGACAGCTGTTACGGAGGCCATCATTATTATGGTGGGAGCGATTCGTTTTCTAAGCAGGCAAAATCGTAATAAATTTGTTGTTCCTGCGTCGATGGAGGATTACCCTTCAGTTACCGTACTTGTGCCTGCGCACAACGAGGAGATTGTGGTCGCCATTACGGCAGAACATATCCTTCGTCTGAACTATCCTCAGGAGAAGGTACAGATTATTATGATCGCAGATAACTGTACCGATCAGACGGCAGCGAAGCTGAAGGAATTGAAGAGCCGACCAAGCTATCAGCACCGTGACTTTGAGATTATGGAACGGACCGGAACAGGTGGGAAATCCGGGGCGCTTAATGATGCACTGCAAAAGGCGAAGGGCGAATGGATATGTGTGTATGATGCTGATGCAGCTCCAGAGAAGAATGCACTCATGTTCCTCGTACAGAAGGCGCTGGAGAAGCCGGATCTGTACGGAGCGGTCTTCGGACGCAACAAGGCACGCAATCGGGGACAGAACTTCCTGTCCAAGTGCATTAATCAGGAGCTGGTCACGATTCAGCGGGTGCACCACACCGGGCTGTGGGAGCTGTTCAAGATCGGAACGATTCCAGGAACGAATTTTATCGTCAATACGGCATTGATGCGTGAGATTGGCGGCTGGGATGAAAATGCGATCACAGAGGATACAGCTGTATCCTTTGAAATCATGAAGAAGGGCAAGCTGATTGCGCTCGCTCCGCAGGCTGAGGCCTATCAGCAGGAGCCGGAGCAGCTCAGTGTCTATATGAAGCAGCGTGGGCGCTGGTCGAAGGGGAACTTCCATGTAATTATGGATAACTTCCATCATCTATTCGACCGGACCAGCTGGCGGATCAAGCTGCATATCATGTATTATGCGGCCAGCTACTTCTGGTTCATGCTCGCAATTCTCGTGTCCGATGTAATCTTCCTTGCGAATATCGGCTACCAGATTGTTCGTCTGTTCGTGCCAGATGCACAGAGTCCTTTCCAGTTCTCTGGAGATGTATACGTCTATCTCGTCATCGCGTGGGCGCTAATGTACTTCATCTATGTCCTGCAGATTAATCTGGCGCTTGCTTCGGATATCGGACAGAGCAACACGGAGAACTTTGTGATCTCCTGTCTATCCTACTTCACCTATGCCCAGTTGTTCTTGATCATCTCGGTCAAAGCCTTTTGGACGATCTGTGTCGACAAGATCACAGGCCGCCAAGGCAACAAATGGTATAAGACGCAGCGCTTCGGCTGATGCTCTGCTTCAAGTATGCAAGACCCCTTCCAGGTCCACGATCTGGTAGGGGTCCTTTCTCATTTATGGATGTAATCGCATTCTTTTCCTTTTCGACCAGCTATATTGGTATAATATGACTTGTAGCTATGAATACACGGGAGGGAAACCACTTGAGCATACCACAACGAGGTGTACCATTATCGGGCTTTGCTGAATTCAGCAGGAGAGTGGCAGCCGAGGGAGCTGTATTGCTGAGAAATGAAGGACAAGTACTTCCACTGCGACAGGGTGAGCGCGTCTCAATCTTTGGCAGGGTCCAGGTGAACTATTATCGCAGCGGGACGGGCTCTGGCGGCAGTGTCAATGTCCCCTATACGACCAATCTACTGGATGGTCTTAGGAGCAAGCCTGGAATCACGGTGGATGAGGAACTGGCTGCGATCTATGCACATTGGATTGAAGGGAATCCGTTCGATAACGGTGGCGGCGGCTGGGCTGCAGAGCCATGGCATCAGCGGGAAATGCCACTCACAGACTCATTGGTAGCTGCAGCCCGTGAGCGTTCCGACAAGGCGATTATTGTGATTGGCCGCACGGCGGGAGAGGATCAGGATAACGCTGCTGCACCCGGGAGCTATCTACTGACTGAGGAAGAGTTGACGATGTTACGGCTGGTGACGGTACATTTTGAGCAGACGGTGGTCGTACTGAATGTATCCAACATTATAGATATGAGCTGGTTGACGGAGCAGGCAGCTGGTGACGCTGCTGTTCACCCCATTTCTGGTGTCATCTATGCATGGCATGGTGGTATGGAGGGTGGACATGCGATAGCTGATGTCCTGGCGGGCGAGGTCACACCCAGTGGCAGGCTGACGGATACGATTGCCTACACGATCGAGGATTATCCGTCTACAAGCAATTATGGTAATGAGCTGAAGAATCTGTATCAGGAGGACGTGTATGTAGGCTATCGGTATTTTGAGACCTTTCGGCCTGAACAGGTACAGTTCCCATTCGGCTATGGGTTGTCCTACACGCAGTTCCAGTTGAAGCCTGGAGAAGCCAAGCTTCTGGAGCAGGAAGGAGAGCCCTATCTGTCTGTAGATATCACGGTTCGGAATATCGGAGAAGAGTACGCAGGCAAGGAAGTAGTCCAGCTCTATTGTGAAGCACCGCAAGGTAAGCTTGGGCAACCAGCGCGGGTACTGGCCGCCTTTGGCAAGACGGGGGAGCTGCAGCCCGGTGAGTCGGAGCGTCTGGTGCTGACCTTCCCGGTAAAGTCGTTGTCCTCCTATGATGATGGCGGTGTGACGGGGTATCGTTCAGCTTACGTGCTGGAGGCAGGGGTCTATCATCTGTACGTAGGGAATAGCGTTAGAGCGCTTGTACCTATTCAAGTCGAGGGGCAGATTGGCTATGAGGTGGAAGAGTTGCTGGTGGTAGAGCAGCTGGATGAGGCGCTTGCGCCGACAGAGCGCTTCACACGTATGAAGCCTGGTGCCAGATTAAGCAGTGGCGCTTATGAGCTGGCCTACGAGGAAGTACCCACCAGGACGGTCTCATTGGAGAATCGCATTCAAGCGGAGCTGCCTGCCACATGGGAGCAGACAGGTGACATGGGCTTCCGCCTGCGGGATGTCCATGAGGGCAAGGTTCGCATGGAAGAGTTCGTAGCGCAGCTCAGTGACGAAGAGCTGGCAGCGATTGTCCGCGGCGAAGGGATGAGCAGCCCGCTGGTGACATCGGGTACGGCCTCAGCCTTCGGCGGGGTGAGCGACGGCTTGCTGCGGTATGGTATTCCGATCGCCTGTACGGCAGATGGACCTTCAGGCATTCGTATGGATAGTGGAGAGCTAGCTACACAGGTACCGATTGGCACCTTGCTGGCTGCTACCTGGAATCCGGGGCTGATCGAGGAGCTGTATGTGATGGAGGGACAGGAGCTGTTAAGCAATGAGATCGATGCATTACTCGGTCCGGGGCTGAATATCCGGCGTAGTCCTCTGAACGGACGCAACTTCGAATACTTCTCAGAGGACCCGCTTATTACCGGGGAGTTTGCAGCCGCTTGTACCCGTGGTATACGAAAGGGAGGCTCCCATGCCACCCTGAAGCACTTTGCCTGCAATAATCAGGAGCAGCACCGTCATATGGTGGATGCGGTCGTATCGGAGCGTGCGCTGCGGCTGGAGGCAGGCCGCTATGAGGTGAAGCTGGATTTCATCAAGCCAGGCATTCAGTTCGAATGGATTGAGCTGAGAAAATTATAATATTTCTGCATTATGGACTGCTTTGGACTATTTTACTAAGCTACTGATTCTCCCCCTAAATTGATTCTCCTGAAATGAAATGACCGGAGCAGCCGCTGAGGCCACTGAAAAAGTTCACCTCATAGGAAAAGGTACAGACCTTCAAAAAAATT
>RCUF01000051.1_pt1 | contig 91497 bp, 79 predicted proteins | sample 2166311 | NCBI WGS metagenome assembly RCUF01 (sample SAMN09932608, study PRJNA488358) | compost metagenome | feature: garden; material: soil; isolation source: compost soil in 4-hydroxybenzonitrile-enriched culture | place: Germany: Experimental Botanical Garden Goettingen | collected 2016-01-27 | reverse complement strand
GTGAACGAGATCGCGACGACGATCAGCAGGTAGATGGCCACCGCGGTGGTGCCGCCGGTTGCCTGCACCAGCGCCTGGGCGATGGTCGGAGCAAACGCGCCGCCGACGATCGCGCCGATCGCGTAGGAGATCGAGACGCCGGAGAAGCGTACCGAGGCCGGGAACAGCTCCGAGTAGAGCGCCGCCTGCGGGCCGTAGGTCAGCCCCAGTCCGATGGAGAACAGGCCGAAGGCCAGGTAGAGCAGGCCCAGCGAGCCGGAGTTGACCAGTGCGAAGACCGGGAAGAGCGAAGCTGCCAGAATAATGAAGCCGATCTGGTAGGTGCGCTTGCGCCCGATCTTGTCGGCCAGCAGGCCAGCGACCAGGGTCATGACCAGCCATACGGCGGCGCCGAAGGCCACGGCGACCAGCACGTCGGTGCGCTCCAGCCCGACCGGGCCATCAGGGTTGGTGGTGTAGGCCTGGAAGAAGCCGCCGGTGGTCATGTAGCCTGCGGCGTTGTTGCCGGCGAAGACCAGCGCGGCAATGAGCACCAGTGGCCAGTGCTTCTTGAACAGCACCAGGATCGGCACGGCGGTCTGCGCCTTGTTCTCGCTGATTTCCTCGAAGACCGGGGACTCGTCCACCGAGCGGCGCACGAAGTAGCCGACGGCGATCAGGATAATCGACACCAGGAACGGAACGCGCCAGCCCCATTCGAGGAACGCATCGCCGGGGGAGATCACCCCGGTCATCAGCGCCATGGTGCCCGAGGCCAGCAGCATGCCCAGTGGCACGCCCACCTGCGGGTAGGACCCTGCGCGGCCGCGGTGGCCGTCGGAGGCGTGCTCGACGGCCATCAGCACCGCGCCGCCCCATTCGCCGCCAGCGGAGATGCCCTGCAGGATGCGCAGCAGCAGCAGCATGATCGGCGCCCAGATGCCTGCGGTCTCGTAGGTCGGCAGCACGCCGATCAGCGTGGTGGCTGCACCCATCAGCGCCAGGGTCAGGACCAGCATCGCACGGCGGCCGATCTTGTCGCCGAAGTGCCCGGCCAGGAATGCGCCCAGCGGGCGGAAGAGGAAGGACAGGCCGACCGAGGCGAAGGAGATCAGCAGTGCGATCTCCTGGCCTGCTGGTTCGAAGAACAGCTGGCTGAAGACCAGGCCTGCTGCGGTGGCGTAGATGAAGAAGTCGTACCACTCCACGGTGGTTCCGATGACCGTCGCGAAAGCTACGCGGCGCTGGTTGGCCTTGGCGGCCTTGGATTGTGTCATAGTGCTTCCCTTGCGAGTGGTACCGAGGCGTCGATCACTGGCACCTGAGTTTTGGGTCACTCCAGTGTGGCACCAAGCACAAGTAAGGTAAACTTCAAATATCTGCAAAACTTCTGAAGGTTGGCTTATGTATTCGATGCGCCATCTGGAAATCATGGCTGAACTTCCCGCCCACAGCACGCTCGGTTCGGCGGCCAGCGAATTGAGAATCTCGGAATCGGCCTTGTCGCAGGCAATTACCGCCATCGAGAAGCATGCCGGGGAGACCTTGTGCCTGCGCCGCAAGGCCCACGGGATCCGGCTCACTGCTTCGGGTCAGCACTTCGCCGCCATGGCCCGGAAGATCCTCTCCGATGTCGGCGAATTGCGTGCAACATTCCCGCAAACCGAAGGAGCGCTGCGCGGGCCGGTGCGCTTCGGCTGCTTCGCTTCGCTCTCTCCGCACCTGATTCCGGCCACGCTGGAAGGGTTCGACCACCCCGAGGTGCAGCTCGATGTGCGCGTAGGTACCCACGAGGACTTGCTGCCGGCCCTGCGCGAGGGCGAGATCGATGTCGCTTTCGTCTACGACCTGCAGCTGCCCGCGGACATGGACAAGCAGAGGATCTACCAGACCGAGATGCAGGTCGTGCTGCATCCCGAGCACCGGCTGGCCAACCTCGCCCGGCCGCTGGAATTGGCCGACCTGGTCGACGAATCGCTGATCATCTACGAGTCCGACCCGAGTACCGAGCACCAGCAGCAGCTCTTCGCCTCCCAGGGCCTGCAGCCCAGGATCGCCGCCTCGGTCCCGCAGATGATCCTGGTCTCCGCGATGGTGGGCCGCGGCCTGGGCTACGGGCTGCTCATGCGCCGCCCGAACAATGCCGAGGTCTCCATCGAGGGCCGCCCGCTGGCCTTCCGCGAGCTCAAGGCCCCCAACTACCCGAACGCGGTCGTGGCGATCACGCCCAAGGGGGTCCAGATCCCGGCCCGCGTCCAGGCGCTGATCGACCACTGCACCTGCGCGATGGCTGAGTCCTGGTAGACGCGAACACCTGGTGCGCGCATAATGGCCACATGATTGGCACGTGGCAGGCCATGGTCATCGACTGCGAGGACCCCGATGCACTGGCCGGATTCTATGAACAGCTCCTCGGAATGGTGCGCATCGACAACGAGCCCGACTGGGTTTCCATTGGCGATGCGCCGGACCATCCTGCGCTCGCCTTCCAGGCGGTCAGCCCGTATGTGGCCCCGCAATGGCCCGGGCATGTGCACCCGCAGCAGGCGCATATCGACGTGAAAGTCGCCGACCTGGACCTGGCCGAAGAACAGGTGCTGCACCTCGGTGCGCGCTCGACCGGCGAAGGGTCCAAGACCTTCAGGGTCTATCTTGACCCGCAGGACCACCCGTTCTGCCTGGTGAGCTGGTAGCCGCGTAGGCGATCTTCGCCGCCTGGAGCCGGGTCGAGACCCCGAGCTTGGCCAGCACCTGGGAGACGTGCGTCTTCACGGTGCTCTGCCCGATGCCCAGCCGCTGCGCCAATTGCGGGTTGCTCAGCCCTTCGGCCAACCCGTCGAGCACCTCGCGTTCCCTGCCGGTCAAGCCATCGGGCAGCTTCGCGGTGCCGGGTTCCGGCGCCAGCGCCCGGGCCAGGATCCGCGAGGTCACCTGCGGATCCAGCACCGATTCGCCGCGGGCCGCGGCCCGCACGCCCATGATGATCGCCTGCGGTTCGGCGCTCTTGAGCAGGAACCCGTGCGCCCCGGCCTGCAGTGCGCCAAAAAGGTACTGGTCGTCATCGAAGGTCGTGAGCACCACGACGCGGCAGCTGCCATGCAGTGCCTTGGTGGCCTCGATGCCATCGAGCACCGGCATGCGCAGGTCCATCAGGATGACGTCGGGGGACAGGGCACGGGCCATGGAAATGGCCGATCGCCCGTCGGCCGCTTCGCCCACGACTTCCAGGTCTTCCGCGGCCTGCAGCACCAGCCGGATCCCCATGCGCACGGTCGCATGGTCATCGACGATCAGGACTTTCACGGCTTCTCCATTGCTTCAATTGGTCCGGGGAATTCCACGCGCACCTCGAAATCCGGGCCGGTGCGTACCCCGAACCGGCCATCGAGCGCGGCGACGCGGGTGCGGATATTCTCCAGCCCGGTGCCCGCCCCCGGGCCGCGGCTGGCATCGTGCCGCAGGCCATTGCTCGCCGTGATCGCCAAGCCCCTCTCCTGGACCACGCTCAGTTCCAGGGTAGTGCCCGGCGCATGCTTGGCGTGGTTGACCAGCAGCTCGCAGACCGTGCGGTGCGCGGCGGTATGCACCGCAGGGCTGAAGCGCTGCGGATGCGCGACCCGGTACTCCCAGCGCACCGGGCTGCCGAATCCGGCCACCAGCTCAGGCAGATCCTCGATCCGCGCCTGCAGCGCAGGGCCCCCGGCATGCAGCATCCGCACCATCGCGGCCATGTCTTCCAAGCCGGACACCGACTCATCGCGGATGCTCTGCAACGGAGCCCGCACCTCCTGGGGTGCGGCCGGAAGCAGGGCGCCGGAGAGCAGCGCGATTGACGAGAACCTGGCCGAGAGCACGTCATGCATCTCGCGGGCCAACGCAGTGCGCTCCTGGACGCGGGAAAAGTCGTGCTCGGCGACCAGCTGGTCCTCGCGGGCATCGGCCGCCGACTGCACAGCCTCTGCCCGCTGGGCTTCGGCCTTGGCCAGCTCCTTGGCGGTGCGCACATTCTCCGCCCAGAGCATCGGGGTGAAGAGGATGAAGCCGGCCATGAGCAGGGCCAGCACCACCTCCTGCGGATTCCCGGTGACCAGCCAGGCGGCGATGGCCAGCGAGATGGCCGCCAGGCACAGCAGCGCCAGCGCCACCGTCCGCGTGCGCACCGAACCGAGCAGGAACAACCCGAAGACGCATTCGAAGACCAAGAAGTACCCGCCCAGGCTTCCCACGGCCAGCAAGCCGGCCCCGGCGAACAGCATGGCCACGGAGCTGGCTACGAGAAAACGGCGACGGACCAGCACAGCGGCCAAGCCGATGAGCAGCAAGACGATCCATTCGTACCCGCGGATCGCGAACCATGGGGGATTGGCCAGTCCCGAAAGATGCAAGACGACGGTGAGCACCAGATAGGTGCCGACGACCTCGGGTTCCTTGTCGCCGCTGCCCATCCGCCGAATGAAGTCCATGCTTCCAGCATCCCCGAACTGGCTGCCCGCCGGTATCCCCCTTAAGGAGGAGAAGGCGCAGCCCACTGGCCGATACCGCGATCCGGCAGGCCGCGGAACAGTGGAACCCATGGACATCATGACAAGCAATCCCGAACTATCCCTTCTCATCCTGGCGCTGATCGATTCGACCAGCATCGGCACCCTGGTCATTCCGCTGTGGCTGCTGCTGCGGGGACGCCGCGCGGCCATTGCCAAGGTCCTGGCCTATCTGCTGGTGATCGCCGGCTTCTACTGGGTCATCGGCGTGCTGCTGCGCAGCGGGTTGCTGCTCATCGACCCGGCCATCTTCGAGCACCGGTTCTTCCGGCTGGCGGCAATGGCCGCCGGGGCGCTGATGATCATCTGGGCGCTCACCTACCGCACCGATGCGCAGAAGGAAGCCAGCGCACGGAAGGCCGTCGCACGGAAAGCCCTCGCGCATGGCGGGGCGGCATCGGCAGCGCCGGAACCGGCGGACCCCGCCGGACAGGTGCCGCTGCGCCTGCGCAGCCGCTTGGGCACTGCGCTGGATACCCGCACCGGGTTGATTGCCCTGGCCCTGTTCGCCGGCCTGCTGGAACTTCCCACGATGCTTCCCTACCTCGCAGCCGTTGGCGTCATGCAGGGCGCCGGCTGGGGCACCGGCCTGCAGCTGCTCGCGCTGGTCGGCTACTGCCTGGTGATGATCGTCCCGGCATTGGTGCTGGTTGGCGCGCTTGCGCTCGCCGGGCCGCGCATCGAGGCCTGGCTGCAGAAAATGGGGGCCAAGGCCTCGGCCTACGCCCAGGAAACCCTTGGCTGGGTGGTGGGCATCGGCGGATACCTGCTGATTCGCGCGAGCCTTTCCGGGCAGGACCTGCACAGCCTGTTCGGCTAGCCACGCTGTGGGCGAAAGGGCACGGTTCCAATTGGCTTGAAGCGGGGTAATGATGCGAGAATTGACGGCATGGAACCTCTAGGCAGCAGCGCGAAGCAGGGCAGGAAAGTCACCCTGAACGCATCAACTTTGGCAATGTCCGTCATGGTCATCGTCCTTCTGGTGGCAGTGGTATTCGCTGCCAACTCCAACCAGATCGTCGGCTGGTTTGTAGTCGTCATCTCCGCCGGTTGGCTGCTGCTGGCCGCATTCATGATGTTCGGCCTCAAGCGGGGCGCCGAGAAGATCAACAACTCGCTGCGCGAAGCCACCGCGGCGGCCACCCCGCGCGCCCAGCCCGGCACTGTGGTGGTTGACGAAGCCACCAGCCAGCGCGACATGAAGCTGGATCACTCGTTCAAGATCGTCCAGGTCCAGGCACGCGTGATCGCCGAACAGCGCCAGAGCCGGGGCGAGGATCACGAGGCCATGATCGACCGGGCGCTGGAGACGATCCAGATGACCGCGACGAATGCGCGGGACATGATCAAGCCGGCCAAGCCGATGGATGGCGAAATCATCGACTAATTGTCCAGGGCAACGCGCAAGCGTTGCCCTTTTTCGTTGCCCGTGTTCCGGCGCAGGCCAGATCAGCGCGTAATCGATCGCATAATTTTGTAAGCTGGAATAGTGATACCTACCAGTGTGGAAATTCTCAACAAGGACGCCGGCGCGCTGCGCGTCGCGTCGGTCAACGTCAACGGCATTCGCGCGGCCTACAAGCGCAATATGGCGGACTGGATCGCCGCCCGTGACGTGGACATCCTGTGCCTGCAGGAAGTACGCGCACCGGACAAGATCCTGCGCGACCTGATTGGCGAGGGTTGGCATATCCTGCATGCCGAGGCCAAGGACAAGGGCCGCGCAGGCGTTGCCGTCCTCTCGCGCACCGAGCCGGTAGCCGTGCGCGAGCACATCGGCGAGGACTACTTCGCAGAATCCGGCCGCTGGGTCGAGGCGGACTTCGATATCAACGGCGAGAGCTTCACCGTCGTCTCGGCCTACGTCCATTCCGGCGAGCTGGGCACCCAGAAGCAGGAAGATAAGTACCGTTTCCTGCAGCGCATGAACGTGCGCCTGGTGGAATTGAAGAACGAGAAGGACCACGTCCTGGTGGTAGGCGATTTGAACGTCGTGCACACCGAAAAGGACATCAAGAACTGGAAGCCGAACCACAACAAGCGCGCCGGCGTGATGGACGAGGAGATCGCCTACTTCGACGGGTTCTTCGGTGAGATCGGCTACAAGGATGTGGCGCGCGAGCTGGCCGGCGACGTGCAGGGACCGTACACCTGGTGGTCCTTCCGCGGACAGGCTTTCGACAACGACGCCGGTTGGCGCATCGACTACCACATGGCCACTCCGGCGCTAGCCGCCAAGGCCATTAAGTCCCACGTAGACCGTGCCTCGGCCTACGATTTGCGCTTCTCCGACCATGCACCGCTGGTCGTCGACTACCAGTTCTAAGGAAAACCATGGAAACAACCCGTCCCCGCGTCCTGTCCGGAATGCAGCCATCGGGCGATTCGCTGCACCTGGGCAATTACCTGGGCGCGCTGGTCAACTGGGTCAAGACCCAGGATGACCACGACGCATTCTTCTTCATCCCGGACATGCACGCGATCACCGTCTCGCAGGATCCGGCGGAGCTGCGCGCGCGTACCCGCAAGACCGCTGCGCAGTTCATCGCCGGCGGCATCGACCTGGACAAGTCCACCCTGTTCGTTCAGTCGCAGGTCCCCGAGCATGCGCAGCTGGCCTGGGTGCTGAACTGCATCACCGGTTTCGGCGAAGCCAGCCGCATGACCCAGTTCAAGGACAAGTCCTCCAAGGGCGGCGCGGATGCCGCCAGCGTCGGGCTGTTCACCTACCCGGTCCTGATGGCCGCGGACATCCTGCTCTACCAGCCCGAAGGGGTCCCGGTAGGCGATGACCAGCGCCAGCATGTGGAGCTGGCCCGCGATCTGGCCAAGCGCTTCAACCACCGTTTCGGGCAGACCTTCACCGTGCCAGAGGCGTTCATCCCCAAGGAGGGCGCACGCATCTACGACCTGCAGAACCCGACCTCGAAGATGTCCAAGTCCGCCGAATCCCCTGCCGGCTTGATCAACGTCCTGGATGAGCCGAAGCTGATCGCCAAGCGCATCAAGTCCGCGGTGACCGACGCCGGGTCCGTCGTGGCCTACGACAAGGCCGAGAAGCCGGGCGTTTCGAACCTGCTCGATATCCTGGCTGCCGTGACCGGCAAGAATGTGCCAGAACTGGTCAACGAGTTCGAAGGCAAGATGTACGGGCATCTGAAGGTGGCTGTGGCAGAAGCCGTGGTGGAGCAGCTGGCTCCCATCCGCACCCGTACCCTGGAGCTGCTCGATGATCCGGCGGAGCTGGATCGCCTGCTGCTTGCCGGTGCGGCCAAGGCGCGCGTCGTCGCGTCGAAGACCGTTGCCGATGTCTACCAGAAGGTCGGCTTCCTGCCGCCGCTGGGAGTCTAAGAGCCAATGGTTTTCGAGTACACCCTGGGCGTGGTGATCCCGGTGCCGCAGCCGCACCGCGAGACTCTGCGCGCGTGGCGCCAGGAATACGGGGGAGAGGCCACCGCGCCGATTGCCCCGCATATCACCTTGGTGTCCGGGTCGTACCTGAATTCCTGGGAGAAGGCGGCTGCCCAGGTGCGCCGGGTAGCCGCCACGGCGGAGCCCTTCACCATCCATCTGGGTCCGGCCCGGACCTTCCGGCCGGCCAGCGAAGTAGTCTTCCTGCCGCTGGAAACCGGAGCGGACGAATGCTGGAAGCTGCACCGCGCGCTGCTGGGCGACGCGCTGAGGCACGAATCGGCTTTCGCCTACCATCCGCACTTGACCATCGCGCAGAACGTGGCTGCACGGCAATTGGACGCCGCGCAGGCAGCATTGGGCGAGGCGCACCTGTCCTTCGCAGCGGATCGTATCCATTTGTTCGATACCCGTGGCGGGGATTGGAACTTCAGCGAGCAGATTCCGCTGGGTTCCTCGCTTGCCTAGTTCACCCTGCAGAAAACGCCAGCCTCGCGGCTGGCGTTTTCCGTGTCGGCTGGCGAGTCACTTCTGGCGGACGTTGGCCTCGATCTTCGCTCCGGTATCGGCGTCGATGTTCTTCCAGTATTGGATCGCGTTGGACAGCACCGGCTCGATGACCCCATCCAGCGCCCCGGTGACGGTGTCCACCAGTTCGGCGCGCTGGGCATCATCCATCACCTCGCGGACCAGGATGCCGGGCTGGACGAAGTCCCCATCGTCCTTGCGCAGCGTGTAGGCCTCGCGGACCAGCTCGCCGTCGGACTCGAAGGAATTTTCCGCAGGTCCGGTTTCATCGCTCCATGAATCCCCGAAGGAGTTCGGCGCATAGACGCTGCGATCCCCGGTGTGATCGTAGGTCATGCTCCCCTCGAAGTTGTACGAGTGGACCGGGCACTTGGGCTTGTTCACCGGCAGCTGCTGGAAGTTGGTGCCGATGCGGTAGCGCTGCGCATCCGCGTACGCGAAATTGCGTCCCAGCAGCATCTTGTCAGGACTCATCCCCATGCCCGGGACCATGTTCCCGGGGGAGAATGCGGCCTGCTCGATTTGCGCGAAGAAGTTCTCCGGGTTCCGGTTCAGCGTCATGGTGCCGACCTTGATGCGCGGATAGTCCTTCTTGGACCAGACCTTGGTCAGGTCGAAGGGGTTGAACCGGTAGGTCTTGGCTTCCTCGTAGGGCATGATCTGCACGTACAGGTCCCACTGGGGAAAATTTCCGGCCTTGATGGCATCGAACAGGTCGCGACGGTGGAAGTCGGCGTCGGATCCGGCCAGTGCCTCGGCCTGCGCCCCGCGCATGGTCTCGAACTTCTCGGACTGCTTGTTCAGGAAATGGTACTTGACCCAGAATTTCTCTCCGGCAGCATTGACCCACATGTAGGTGTGCGAGCCGTAGCCGTTCATTTCGCGCCAGGTCTTGGGCAGGCCGCGCTGGCCCATGATGTAGGTGACCTGGTGGGCGGATTCCGGATTCTGCGTCCAGAAGTCCCACTGCATGGTTCCATCGCGCAGCCCCGAATCGGGCAGCCGCTTCTGGGAGCGGATGAAGTGCGGGAACTTCATCGGGTCGCGCACGAAGAACACCGGCGTGTTGTTCCCGACCAGATCGAAATTGCCTTCGGAAGTGTAGAACTTCATCGAGAAGCCGCGCACATCGCGCCAGGTGTCGGGAGAGCCGAGCTCGCCGGCAACGGTGGAGAAACGCATCAGCGTTTCGGTTTTCACGCCAGGCTGGAACAGGGCCGCCTTGGTGTACCGGGATACGTCCTCGGTGGTTTCGAATTCGCCGAAGGCTCCGGAACCCTTGGCATGCGGGCGGCGCTCGGGAACGTTCATCCGGTTGAAATGCTGCAGGGTCTCGACCAGATGATGATCGTGCAGCACGATGGGGCCGTTGGCGCCCACCGTCAGCGAGTTGCGGTCGCTGGCTGCCGGGATTCCTGCTTGGGTTGTCGAGGTGGTTTCTTCACTGGCCATGTTTGCTCCTCAGCTAGGTGGTGCATTGGGAAAAGGGCGAGTACTGCCCATCATGCCACGCGAGGCGGGGGCGTTGAAGGGATGCAAAAAGGGCCCGAACCGTTGAACGGTTCGGGCCCTCAGCGCGTCCTTAGACGGTGCGCGCCAGAATTGCCTGCTTGACCTCGGCGATAGCCTTGGTCACCTGGATGCCGCGTGGGCATGCTTCGGTGCAGTTGAAGGTGGTGCGGCAGCGCCACACGCCTTCCTTGTCGTTCAGGATCTCCAGGCGCATGTCGCCTGCATCATCGCGCGAGTCGAAGATGAAGCGGTGGGCGTTGACGATCGCGGCCGGGCCGAAGTACTGGCCATCGGTCCAGAACACCGGGCAGGAGCTGGTGCAAGCAGCACACAGGATGCACTTGGTGGTGTCGTCGAAGATCTCGCGATCCTCGGCGGACTGGTAGCGTTCCTTGGTTGGCTCGTGGCCCTTGGAGATCAGGAATGGCATGATCTCGCGGTAGGACTGGAAGAACGGTTCCATGTCGACGATGAGGTCCTTTTCAAGGGGCAGGCCCTTGATGGCTTCAACGGTGATCGGCTTGGAGGTGTCCAGGTCCTTGAGCAGGGTCTTGCAGGCCAGGCGGTTGCGGCCGTTGATGCGCATGGCATCGGAACCGCACACGCCGTGGGCGCAGGAGCGGCGGAACGACAGCGAGCCGTCCTGCTCCCACTTGACCTTGTGCAGGGCGTCCAGCACGCGGTCGGTGCCGTACATGGTCAGCTTGAAATCTTCCCAGTATGCGTCCGCAGTAGCCTCTGGCAGGTAGCGGCGAACGCGCAGGGTGATGTCGAAGCTCGGGATCTCTCCGCCGCCGCCAACGCCTGGCTTCAGGTCGATCTTTGACGGTGGTTCTGGCAGTTCGGTGCTCATTAGTACTTACGCTCCATTGGCTGGTAACGGGTAAAGACCACTGGCTTGGTCTCCATGCGGATGCCCTTGATGTCCTCGGTGACGGCTTCTGCGTCACGGTAGGACATCGAGTGCTTCATGAAGTTCTCATCGTCGCGGTCTGGGAAGTCCTCGCGGTAGTGGCCGCCGCGGGATTCCTTGCGGTGCAATGCAGCAACGGTGATGACCTCGGCCAAGTCGAGCAGGAAGCCCAGCTCGATGGCTTCGAGCAGATCCAGGTTGAAGCGCTTGCCCTTGTCCTGGATGCTGATGTTCTTGTAGCGCAGGCGCAGATCCTCGATCACGTCGCGCGCTTCCTTCAGCGAACGCTCGTCGCGGAATACCTGGACGTTGGCGTCCATGGTCTCCTGCAGGATCGAGCGCAGGTCCGAGACGCGCTCGGTGCCGTTGCCGGTCAGCACGCCGTCGATCTGCGCGGTGACGAATGCTTCCGGGTTCTCCGGCAACTCGACGAAGTCGGCGGTCTTGGAGTACTCGGCAGCGGCAACGCCGGCGCGCTTGCCGAACACGTTGATGTCCAGCAGCGAGTTGGTGCCCAGGCGGTTCGAGCCGTGGACCGATACGCAAGCAACCTCGCCGGCAGCGAACAGGCCAGGAATGACGGTGTCATTGTCCTGCAGCACTTCGGTGTTGATGTTGGTTGGAACGCCACCCATTGCGTAGTGCGCAGTGGGGTAGACAGGCACCGGATCGGTGAATGGCTCGACACCCAGGTAGGTGCGGGCGAACTCGGTGATGTCCGGCAGCTTGGATTCGATGTGCTCTGGTTCCAAGTGGGTCAGATCCAGCAGCACGTAGTCCTTGTTCGGGCCGCAACCGCGGCCTTCGCGGACTTCGTTGGCCATCGCGCGGGCCACGATGTCACGTGGTGCGAGGTCCTTGATGGTCGGCGCATAGCGTTCCATGAAGCGCTCGCCATCCGAGTTGCGCAGGATCGCGCCTTCGCCACGTGCACCCTCGGTGAGCAGGATGCCCAGTCCGGCAAGGCCCGTTGGGTGGAACTGGAAGAACTCCATGTCCTCCAGCGGCAGGCCCGAGCGGAAGGCGATGCCCATGCCGTCACCGGTCAGGGTGTGCGCGTTGGAGGTGGTCTTGAAGACCTTGCCGGCGCCGCCCGAAGCGAAGATGACCGACTTGGCCTGGAAGACGTGCAGTTCGCCGGTAGCCAGGTCGTAGGAGACGACGCCGGCAACGCGCTTCTGCTTGTAGGCGGTGCCGTCCTCGCGGTAGGCGTCCTCTTCGACCATCAGCAGGTCGAGCACGTAGTACTCGTTGTAGAACTCGACGTTGTGCTTGACGCAGTTTTGGTACAGGGTCTGCAGGATCATGTGGCCCGTGCGGTCAGCTGCGTAGCATGCGCGTCGCACGGCGGCTTTGCCGTGGTCGCGGGTGTGGCCGCCGAAGCGGCGCTGGTCGATCTTGCCCTCTGGGGTTCGGTTGAATGGGAGGCCCATCTTCTCCAGGTCCAGCACGGCGTCGATGGCTTCCTTGGCCATGACCTCGGCTGCGTCCTGGTCAACCAGGTAGTCGCCACCCTTGATGGTGTCGAACGTGTGCCACTCCCAGTTGTCTTCCTCGACGTTGGCAAGTGCTGCGCACATGCCGCCCTGGGCCGCACCGGTGTGCGAGCGGGTTGGGTAAAGCTTGGTTAGCACTGCGGTGCGTGCGCGCTGACCGGATTCGATCGCTGCACGCATGCCTGCACCACCGGCACCGACGATAACAACGTCGTACTTATGTACCTGCATTCTTGATGCTCTCTTTTCTAAAAATCTGTGTGGCTATTGGCTGGAACTAGGGGAGTTCCAATTAGCACTGCGGCAGCTGGCTGCCGGCGACGCATGGATCGAAGGTGAAGATCACCAGGGAACCAAGCACGATGATGAAGATCGTGGCGACGTACAGGATGCCCTTGAGCCATGCACGGGTAGCGTGCTTCTCTGCGTAGTCGTTGATGATGGTGCGCACGCCGTTGGTGCCGTGCAGCATGGCCAGCCACAGCATGGCCAGATCCCAGAACTGCCACAGCGGCGAGGCCCACTTGCCGGCCACGAAGCCGAAGCTGATGCCGGAGATGCCTTCGCCGACCATCAGGTTGGAGATCAGGTGGCCGAAGATCAGGACGATCAGCACGACGCCGGAGAGGCGCATGAACAGCCATGCCAGCATTTCGAAGCTTCCGCGGGACTTTGGTCCGCGCTTGTACTTTGGATCAATGCGCTGGCTGCGAGGAGCAGGAATAGAAACGCTCATGGCTTAGTGGCTCCCAAATGCGATCGACAGGTGACGGATGGCGAAGCCCGCAAAGACGATGACCCAGAGGATCAAGACGCCCCAGAGCAACTGGCGCTGGTACTTGGTACCCTGCTTCCAGAAGTCGACCAGGATCAAGCGCAGACCGTTGAATGCGTGGAAGAGGATTGCTGCAACCAGACCGGTTTCACCAAGTGCCATCCACGGGGTCTGGTAGGTGCTAATGATTGCGTCGTAGGCGCCGGCATCGACACGGACCATGGCCGTATCGAGCACGTGCACCAGCAGATAAAGAAAAATAACGACACCGGTGACTCGGTGTCCCACCCAGGACCACATGCCTTCATGGCCGCGGTATAGGGTGCCTGACGAAGTCTTCGACACTGAACTAAACCTCCAAGGCTCGCAACGGCGCATGTGTATATTGCACACAATGAGATTTGACGCACTTGTGCGAGCGTTCCTTGTGCGAGTCTAAACCACTTGGCTAGCTCCAATCTATTTCGTGTCTCGTTCCTGTGAGCATGTTCACCGAAAAGGGGTAATTATGCGCTAAAAGGCCGAAATCCCGCCCGTAATACCTCATGCGATGTTTTCGTATTTAATCTGTTGCACAGGTTTCAATGGACAGGATTATCCACCGAATGAATTAGTCTGGAAGGCGTGAATGCAGACCTATTAGCCCGATTCCACGGCGTGATCCCCGCCGGCGGCGTCGGCACCCGATTGTGGCCCCTCTCCAGGGCTTCCGCTCCGAAGTTTTTGCACGATCTGACCGGATCCGGATCCACGCTGATCCGCGCCACCTATGACCGCCTGGTTCCGTTGGCCGGCGAACGGATCATGGTGGTCACCGGGCGTGCGCACCGCGGGGCCGTCGTGTCCCAGCTGCCCGAGCTGTGCGACGAGGACCTGGTGCTTGAGCCGGAGCCGCGCGACTCGGCCGCCGCCATCGGCCTGGCCGCCGCGATCCTGTACCGCCGCGACCCGAGCATCATCATGGGCTCCTTCGCCGCGGACCAGGTCATCGAGCCGGTTGAGGTGTTCCAGGCCGCGCTGAGCGAAGCGATCCACACCGCTGCGACCGGCAAGATCGTGACCATCGGCATCCACCCGACGCACCCTTCCACCGGTTTCGGCTACATCCAGACCGGCGAACCGCTGGAGGTGCCCAATGCGCCGTCGGCGCGCGGCGTGGTGCAGTTCGTGGAGAAGCCCGATGAGGACACCGCCCGCAAGTACCTGGCCTCGGGCGGGTTCCTGTGGAATGCCGGCATGTTCGTCGCGCCGGTGAGCCTGATGCTCAAGCACCTGGAAGCCAATGAGCCGGCGCTGTACACGGGCCTGATGAAGATCGCCGATGCCTGGGAGACCGATCAGCGCGAAACCGTGATGCGCGAAGTCTGGGCCGATCTGCCGAAGATCGCCATTGACTATGCGGTGGCCGAGCCGGCCGCCGCGGCTGGGGACGTCGCGGTGATCCCGGGCGTTTTCAACTGGGACGACGTGGGCGACTTCGCCGCGATCGGCCGCTTGAACAAGGCCAGTGCCGAGGAGGGCATCATCAACCTGGGCGGCGAGTCGGTGCGCGTGTATGCCGACAGCGCTACCGGCGTGGTCTATTCGGACCGCCCGCGCGTGGTGGCCCTGGTCGGGATCGAGGATGTGGTCGTGGTGGATACCGCCGACGCGTTGCTGGTGACCACCAAGGAGCATGCGCAGAAGGTCAAGCAGACCGTGGAGGCCTTGAAGGCCGACGGCGCTACCGAGGTGCTCTAGCACAGCAGGATTGCGAACGGGGCGAGCTGGCCGGCAACGGGTCGGCGCGCCCCGTTTCCCTTGCCTGATGTTGCGCAATGAGCCCGAACATTACGGAAAACTGTCATTTTCTGCACCGTGCCGAGTATCTTCAAAAGGTGTCCACCGTGAATGAAAATGGCAATCCGGCTTCCGTCAGCGACTTCACCGAGCCGCTGATCGACCAGCTGATCGGCTTCCGCAGGGAACTGCATCGCAACCCGGAGCTGTCCTTTGCTGAGCACCAAACCACCGAGCGGATTCTCGAAACCCTGCGCGCTGCCGGGCTGGCTCCGCAGAAAATGGCCGAAACCGGCGCCTTCGTGGACATTGGCGAAGGGCCCATCCGCATCGCCTTCCGTGCCGACATCGACGCGCTGCCGGTGGTGGAGGAAACCAACCTGGACTTCGCCTCGATGACCCAGGGCGTAGCGCACGCCTGCGGCCACGACATCCACACCACCGTGATGATCGGCGTGGCCTTGGCCCTGGGAAGGATCCATGCCGCCGGCAAGCTCGATGGCTGCGTGCGGGTGATCTTCCAGCCCGCCGAGGAGAAGCTTCCCGGCGGGGCGCTGTCGGTGATCGAGCAGGGCTTGCTCGATGGCGTGCCGCGGGTGCTCGCGCTGCATTGCGACCCGCGGATCGACGCCGGGCATATCGGCACCCGCATCGGTGCGATCACCTCGGCCAGCGACACCATCCGCATCGAGGTCAACGGCCGGGGCGGGCACACCTCGCGCCCGCACCTGACCGAAGACATCGTTTTCGCGATGAGCCAGATCGCCACCCAGGTCCCGGCCGTGCTCGGACGCAAGGTCGATGTGCGCTCGGCCGTCTCGGTGGTCTGGGGCCAGATCCATGCCGGCAGCGTGCCGAACGCGATCCCCGCCACCGGATACCTGGCCGGCACCATGCGCTGCCTGGACGGCGATGTCTGGTACGAGGCCGGTGAGCTGCTGGACCAGGCCGTGCGCCAGATCGCCGCTCCCTACGGAGTGGAAATCAAGCTGCAGCACACCCGTGGAGTGCCTCCTGTGGTCAACGCTCCGGCGGAGACCGCATTGATCGAGGACGCCGCGCGCCGCGAGTTCGGGGCCGAGGCCATCGAGCTGACTCCGCAGTCCATGGGCGGGGAGGACTTCGCGTGGATGACGCAGAAGGTTTCCGGTGCGATGCTGCGGCTGGGAACCCGCACCCCGGGCGGCAAAACCTATGACCTGCACCGCGGGGACTATATCCCGGACGAATCGTGCATTGGCGTGGGGGTTCGCATCATGGCGGCCGCCGCCATGCAGGCTGTGCGCGAGGCTAACGCCAAATAGGGCGTTGGCCACATCAAACCCGAAAGTTTTTAACATTTCTTTGACGCTTTAACAATTCGGTCAGTGACTTGGGCGTTGGCGTTAAGCGCTTGCCGTTTTGCGGCCCGTAAGTTATCTGTTTGTAATCTTTATCGTCTTTACCTGTGACATATCTCCGATAGGCTATGGAAACGATGGGAATGCTATGACTTTTGGTGTGCTCGAGTAAGGCCTAGGCAATGGAGCCTTGCACGAGGGTCAGGTGTCTTGCCTCCCGCATTATCTCGCAAGATTCTTTGGAGGAACAGATGCGCTTCGTATCGCGCAAGACCGGTATGGCTGCAGCCATGCTCGGCATCTCGGCATTAGCTTTGAGCGCCTGCGGCGCTGCACCGGAAGAGACCAGCTCGGCTGGCCAGTTCCCGGACTACGTTGGCTGCATTGTGTCCGACTCCGGTGGATTCGACGACCAGTCCTTCAACGAATCTTCCTTCCGCGGCTTGAAGAACGCCGAGAAGGACCTGGGCATCCAGACCAAGGATGCAGAATCCAAGTCGAACGCCGACTTCGCGACCAACCTCAACGGCATGGTCAACGCAGGCTGCGACCTGACCGTCACCATCGGCTTCCTGCTGGGCGACGCAACCGCTGAGGCTGCCGCGGCCAACCCGGACAAGAACTTCGCCATCGTCGACTTCCAGTACGAGAAGCCGATCGAAAACGTCAAGCCGATCATCTACGACACGGCCCAGGCTGCCTACCTGGCAGGCTACGCAGCAGCTGCCGCTTCGAAGACCGGCACCGTCGCCACCTTCGGCGGGATCAAGATCCCTACCGTCACCATCTTCATGGACGGCTTCGCTGACGGCGTGGCCAAGTTCAACGAAGACAAGGGCAAGGACGTCAAGCTGCTGGGCTGGGACAAGAAGAAGCAGGACGGCACCTTCTCCGGCGACTTCGAGAAGCAGGATAAGGGCAAGCAGATCACCAAGAACTTCATCGCTTCCGGCGCTGACGTTGTCATGCCTGTCGCCGGCCCAGTGGGCAAGGGCGCTGGCGCTGCAGTGGTCGAGGCCAACGACGGCGGCAAGGAAGCCAAGCTCGTGTGGGTCGACTCCGACGGCTTCCTGACCGCTCCCGACTACAAGGACGTCATGCTGACCTCGGTCGTGAAGACCATGGACACCGCAGTCGAAGATGTCATCCGCACCGACGCCGAGGGCAAGTTCGACTCGACCCCGTACGTGGGCACCTTGGAGAACGAGGGCGTTGCACTGGCACCGTTCCACAACTTCGATGAGGAAATCGGCGAAGACACCAAGAAGGAGATCGATGCCCTGAAGCAGCAGATCATCTCCGGTGAGCTGGAGATCGAATCGGCCTCCAGCCCCAAGTAGGTCTAGGCAAACCAGCCATGGAGCGCGTCACCGCTCGCCGCAATACAGCGGTGGGCAGGTGACGCGCTTTATGCCTGCCTAAGGGCCAAAACAACCTGCAAGCAAGAACCTCGCCAAACGAACAATGAAGATGGTGGAATCGTGAAACTCGAACTACGAGGAATCTCGAAAGCCTTCGGTTCTTTCTACGCCAACAAAGATATCGACCTGACGGTCGATGACGCCCAGATTCACTGTCTGCTCGGCGAAAACGGTGCTGGAAAGTCCACGCTTATGAACGTGCTCTACGGGCTGTACCAGCCGACCGAGGGCCAAATTTTGCTGGACGGGAAGCCCGTCGAGTTCTCCGGACCGGGCGACGCCATGGCCTCGGGCATCGGCATGGTGCACCAGCACTTCATGCTGGTCCCGGTCTTCACCGTGGCAGAGAATATTGCCCTCGGCGCAGAAACCACCAAGGCTGGCGGCGTGCTTGACCTGCAGGTCACCCGCAAGAAGATCCGCGAGATCTCCGACCGCTACGGCTTCGACGTGGACCCGGACGCGGTCGTCGAAGACCTGCCCGTTGGCGTGCAGCAGCGTGTCGAGATCATCAAGGCCCTGGTGCGCGAGGCCAAGATCCTGATCCTCGATGAGCCGACCGCGGTGCTGACCCCGCAGGAAACCGACGAGCTGCTGGACATCATGCGCCAGCTCAAGGCCAACGGCACCTCCATCGTCTTCATCTCGCACAAGCTGCGCGAAGTGCGCGCCGTCTCCGATGTGATCACCGTGATCCGCCGCGGCCAGGTCATCGATTCGGTCTCCCCGGAATCCTCCACCACCGAGCTGGCCAACCTCATGGTCGGCCGCGCCGTGGAACTGAACCTGAACAAGGCCGCAGCCACTCCCGGGCAGGCGGTACTGCAGGTCAAGGACCTGACGGTCGTCGACCCGGCGGGCACCACCACGCTGGACTCGGTCACCTTGGATATCCATGCAGGCGAGATCCTGGCGATCGCCGGCGTGCAGGGCAACGGCCAGACCGAACTGACCGAAGCGATCCTGGGCACCCAGCCGGTGACGGGCGGCTCGGTCAAGCTCGCCGGCCAAGAGCTGGTTGGCAAGTCGGTCAAGCAGATCCTGCGCTCGGGCCTCGGCTTCGTTCCCGAAGACCGGTCGGTGCACGGCCTGGTCACCCAGTTCTCCATCGAGGAGAACCTGGTGCTGGACCTCTACGACCGCCCGCCCTTCGGCAAGGGCATCTCGATGAACCTGGAGGCGATCAAGAAGAACGCCGCCCAGCAGATCCAGGGCTTCGACGTGCGTACCGATAATCCGCTGAACCCTGCCTCCAGCCTCTCGGGCGGCAACCAGCAGAAGGTCGTGATGGCCCGCGAGCTGAGCCGCGATTTGAAGCTGTTCATCGCTTCGCAGCCGACCCGCGGCGTGGATGTGGGATCCATCGAGTTCCTGCACCGCCGCATCGTGGCCGAGCGCGACAAGGGCACCCCGGTGATGATCGTTTCCACCGAGCTGGACGAGGTCATGGAATTGGCCGACCGCATCGCCGTGCTCTACAAGGGCAGGATCAACGGCATCGTGCCGGGAGACACCTCCCGCGAGGTGCTGGGCTTGATGATGGCCGGCGTTTCGCAGGAAGAAGCCCTGGCCCAGGCCGAATTCGCGAAGGCGGAGAACGAGCCGGTTGAAGCCCAGCCAGCTAGCGAGCATGACAACCAGGAAGGAGAAGCGCAGTGAGCGAGAAAGCACCTGTGGTTCCCGGCTCCGGCAAGCCGGGCAATGACCTCTTGCGCCAAATCACCCAGGGACCAGGCCTGGTCTCGGTCCTCGGCGTCATCGTCGCACTGGTCATTGGCGGCCTGCTGATTGCGGTCACCGATGAGAAGGTGGGCGAAACGGCCGGCTACCTCTTCGCCCAGCCTTCGGCCTTCTTCGGCGAATTCTGGCGTGCGGCCACCGAAAGCTATGTGGCGCTGTTCAACGGCTCGATCTACAACTCCTCGCAGGGGTTCAAGCCGTTCCTGGAGACCCTGACCGTCTCCACCCCGCTGATCTGCGCCGGCTTGGGCGTGGCCGTGGCATTCCGCGCCGGCCTGTTCAACATCGGTGCCCAGGGCCAGATCATCATCGGCTCGGTGCTGGCCGCCTACATCGGCTTCGCCTGGCACCTGCCCATCGGCCTGCACCTGCTGCTGGTGATCGTCTTCGGCCTGCTCGGCGGCGCGATCTGGGGCGGCCTGGTCGGCCTGCTCAAGGCCAAGACCGGCGCCCACGAAGTGATCCTCACGATCATGTTCAACTACGTGGCCGTGTACCTGATCGACTTCCTGATGAACACCCAGGGGTTCCGCCGTCCCGGCGAGACCAACCCGATCTCGCCGATCCTGGACAGCTCGGCCATCTTCCCGGCGATCCCCGGTTCGCGTTTGCACCTGGGCTTCGTGATGGCGGTGCTGCTGGTGCTGGCCGTGTCCTGGATGTTCAAGCGCTCCACCGTGGGCTTCGAATTCCGCGCCGTGGGCCACAACCCGGAGGCCGCGCAGACCGCCGGCATCAACGTGGCCCGCACCACCATCATTGCGATGGCGCTGGCTGGCGCCTTGGCCGGTGCCGCAGGCGTGGCACAGGTGGCAGGCACCGAAAAGGTGCTCACCGGCGGCATCGCCGGCTCGCTGGGCTTCGACGCGATCACCGTGGCGTTGCTGGGCCGCTCCACCCCGTGGGGCACCTTCTTCGCCGGCCTGCTCTTCGGCGCGTTCCAGGCCGGTGCGGTGAACATGCAGATCACCACCGGCACCCCGATCGACATCGTTTCGGTGGTGCAGTCGCTGATCGTGCTGTTCATCGCCGCCCCGCCGCTGGTCAAGGCCATCTTCGGCATGAACCGCAAGAAGAAGCGCAGCTCCAAGCTCGAACCTACTAAGGCAGGTGCCAAGTGACCTCTTCCACCTTGCAGCCGGCAATCAACGTCCTGCCGAGCAAGAAGACCCCGATCATCCTTTCGGTGATCGCAGTGATCGTCTTCTTCAGCTTCGGCCTGCTGGGCAACGACCAAGCCGCCCACTTCACGCTGAACAGCGCTGGCGACGCCTTCGAGCTGCCCGAACTGGTCTTCCCGGGCCGCATCACCAACATCGTGTTCGGCGTGCTGCTGCTGGCCATTGCCGCCTACGCGTGGATGCAGCGCAAGCAGGGCAGGATCCTGGCCACCTGGATGGTCGCCATCGCGGCGGTCCTGTTCGTGCTGGGCTTCCTGATCTGGGTGGTTTCCGGCGCCAACATCAACAGCATTTCGCTGGCCAGCCTGCTGGCCGGTGGCGTGGTGCTGGCCGTGCCGCTGGTCTTCGGTTCGCTTTCGGGCGTGCTGTGCGAGCGTGCCGGCGTCGTCAACATCGCCATCGAGGGCCAGCTGCTGGGCGGTGCTTTCACCGCGGCACTGGTCGCCTCGCTGACCCAGAGCGCCTTCGCGGGCCTGGTTGCCGCCGGCCTGGCCGGCGCCATGGTCTCGCTGGTCCTGGCGGTCTTCTCCATCAAGTACGTGGTCAACCAGATCATCGTCGGCGTGGTCCTGAACGTGCTGGTTTCGGGCATCACCGGCTTCCTGTTCACCACCGTGATGCAGGAGGACCCGGAGCGCTTCAACTCGCCAGCGCACCTGCCGGTCATTGAAATCCCGCTGCTCTCCTCGATCCCGGTCATCGGCCCGATCCTGTTCAAGCAGTCGGTAATCGGCTACCTGATGTACCTGGCCGTCTTCCTGGTCTGGTTCGGCCTGTTCAAGACCAAGTGGGGCCTGCGCGTGCGCGCCGTGGGCGAGCATCCGAAGGCAGCCGATACCCTGGGCATCAAGGTCAACGCGATCCGCTTCTGGAATGTCACCCTCGGCGGCATCGTGGCCGGCATCGGCGGTTCCTTCTTCACCCTGGTGGCCATCGACTCCTTCACCAAGGAAATCTCCGGTGGCCGCGGCTTCATCGCGCTGGCCGCAGTCATCTTCGGCCGGTGGAACCCGATCGGCGCTTTCCTGGCCGCCCTGCTCTTCGGCTTCGCCGATAACTTGCAGGTGATCCTGACGATCATCGGCACCCCGGTACCAAGCCAGTTCATGGCCATGATGCCTTACCTGGTGACCATCTTCGCGGTGGCCGGATTGGTGGGGCGTTCGCGCGGACCGGCAGCTGCGGGCGAACCCTACGTGAAGGAATAGCGATTTCCCATGAATAGCAACAACGCGCCGTGGCCGCAGCTCGAAGCTGCGGCTGCGGCCGCGCTGTCCCAGGCCTACGCGCCCTACTCCGAGTTCCGGGTGGGTGCGGCGGCACTGACCAGCGACGGCCGCCTGATTTCCGGGTGCAACATCGAGAACGCCGCCTACGGGGTCACCCTGTGCGCTGAATGCGCCATGGTGGGCCAGCTCTTCGCCACCGGCGGGGGCACCATGGAATACTTCCTGTGCTTCGGCCAGCTGCGCGAGGGCGAGCTCGAACTGATCACCCCGTGCGGCCGGTGCCGCCAGCTGCTTTTCGAGCACCGCGGGGCGCAGCTGCTGATCAAGACAGCCCGCGGCATCGTGGGAATCGACGACCTCTTGCCTGACGCGTTCGGGCCGCAGAATCTCAACTTCTAGCGCCGGAGCACACCGGCCAACAGCAGAATGGAAGGTGCCTGATATGGCTACCGAGCAATTCAGTGCCGTCGAAGTCATCCGCGCAAAGCGCGATGGCGGCGAACTGAGCAACGAGATGATCGACTGGACCATCGACGCCTACACCCGCGGGGCCATCGCCGAAGAGCAAATGTCCGCGCTGAATATGGCCATCTACTTCCAGGGCATGAACCGCAACGAGATCTCGCGCTGGACTACCGCGATGATCAACTCCGGGGAACGCATGGACTTCTCTGCCCTCACCGACCCGTCGGGCAAGAAGCTGGCCACCACCGACAAGCACTCCACCGGCGGCGTGGGGGACAAGATCACCTTGCCGCTGGCTCCGCTGGTCGCCAGCTTCGGCGTGGCCGTCCCGCAGCTCTCGGGCCGCGGGCTGGGCCACACCGGCGGCACCCTGGACAAGCTCGAAGCCATTCCCGGCTGGAAGGCGGACCTGTCCAACGAAGCGCTGTTCTCCCAGCTGTCCAACGTCGGCGCGGTCATCTGCGCCGCCGGCACCGGACTGGCTCCGGCGGACAAGAAGCTCTACGCCCTGCGCGATGTCACCGCCACCGTGGAAGCCATCCCGCTGATCGCTTCCTCGATCATGAGCAAGAAGATCGCCGAAGGCACCGGAACCCTGGTGCTGGATGTGAAGGTCGGCTCCGGCGCGTTCATGAAGGACGAGGCCATGGCCCGCGAGCTGGCCGAGACGATGGTGAACCTGGGCACCGATGCGTCGGTGAACACCGTGGCGCTGCTGACCAACATGGAAACCCCGCTGGGCCTGACCGCCGGCAACGCCATCGAGGTCGAGGAATCCGTTGAGGTCCTGGCCGGCGGCGGACCAGAGGACGTCGTGGAGCTGACCGTGGCCCTGGCCACCGAGATGCTTGCCGGGGCAGGCATCAAGGATGTGGATGTCGCCGGTGCGCTGAAGAACGGCAAGGCCATGGACATCTGGCGCAAGATGATCGCGGCCCAGGGCGGCGACCCGGATGCCAAGCTGCCGGTAGCCAAGGAATCGCACACCGTGGTGGCGCCCGCCGAGGGCGTGCTGATCAAGCTCGACGCCATGGACATCGGCCTGGCCGCCTGGACCCTGGGCGCAGGACGTGCCCGCAAGGAAGACAGCGTCCAGGCCGGCGCCGGCGTGCGCATGCACGTGAAGCCAGGTGCCTTGGTTCGCCGTGGCGAGCCGATTGCCACCTTGCTGACCGACACCCCGGCCAAGATGGAGCGTGCCATCGAACTGGTCCAGCGCGCCATCATGATCGGTTCGGCCGATGACCGTCCGGACACCCGCCTGATCCTGGACCGCATCGCTGCCAAGTAGCCGAATCCGGATGGGCGCTCAAGGAGCCGGGAAACACGTTGCCGTGTTTCCCGGCTCTTTCGCTTGCCGGCGACCGATCCGCTGGCAATCAGTGCCCCGCTCCAGAAACATCGGGAGCCTGGTCGCCCTGCGAGTGCTCTTCCCCGGCCTCGCTGCCTGCAGCAGCTGGGCTTTTCTTTTCCGGAGGGCTCTGCAGGTCCGTTCGTCTTCGAAGTTGCGGTAGCAATGGCCTGGCATCCTAGTGGTTCCCAGGCCAGCTGCCGCAGTGGAAGTTCCCAGAAAGTTCCCGGGAACAATAACGGCGTAGTCAAACGTTAGTCAGTTAACTCCTACCTGGGTAGCAGATGGGAATTGTCCACAACGCAACGTAAGCAGGATGCGCGCAGGTGAGTTCTCGAGCGAAAATGGAGAGACATTCAGCGCATGGAGCGCCTTGGGAAAGTAGATGTAGGCACGCATGGAATTAGTCAATGAGGCAATCACGCAGGCCGCCAGCGCATGGTGGATCCTGCCGTTATTGTTTCTGTTCTGCATGATCGATGCGATTTTCCCCCTCGTCCCGAGTGAATCCTTTTTGGTTTCGCTGGCCGCGGTCGGCGTCCACACCGGTGTTCCCAACCTTGTCTTGATTGGCTTGCTCGGTGCCGGCGGTGCCTTGCTCGGCGACCAGATCACGTACGCCATCGGACGCAAGATCGGATCCAGGGGCTTCAAGTGGATGCGCGGGCAACGCGCGCAGCGGGTGCTGAACTATGCCGAGAAGAAACTTGAAACCTCGGGCGCTCTGCTGATTTTCACGGCCCGATACATCCCGATTGGCCGAGTGGCCGTGAACCTGACCGCGGGCGCCACCGGATTCAGCCACAAGCGCTTCACCCTCTTCGACACCATCGGCGTGCTGACCTGGGCCGCCTACTCCGTCAGCATCGGTGCGCTGGCCGGCAACTGGATGCACGACAACAAGCTGCTGGGCATTGCAGTTTCCATTGTCATCGCCGTAGTGCTCGGATTCGTCATCGACCGGATCGTCAGCTGGGTGCTGGATCGCCTGCATCGGCGCGCGGCGAAGCGCGAAGGGCACCCGGTGCAACCAGCCAGGCAGACCGTCCCGCCAACCCCTGACGAGGGTTAACCTCCCGTATTGATCAGGGTCACATAGTGGCTCGCAGATCTTTACCCGTAGGAGCTGTCAGTTCCACGAAAATGCGACTAGGCTCAGTGGTGTGACTGAAGAAATGATTCATACTGACTACGATCCCGAATTCGATTTCCGGGATCTGCCTAAAGTTTCGCTCCATGACCACCTCGACGGTGGTTTGCGCCCTCAGACGATCATCGAGCTGGCCGCCGAGATTGGACACGAGCTGCCAGAGACCGAAGCAGAAGCTTTGGGCGAATGGTTCCGTGAATCAGCCGACTCCGGCTCGCTGCCACGCTACCTGGAAACCTTCGAGCACACCGTCGCGGTCATGCAGACCCGAGATGCGCTGATCCGCGTTGCCCGCGAATTCGTAGAGGACCTCGCTGAAGACGGTGTCATCTACGGCGAAGTCCGCTATGCACCAGAGCAGCACCGCCGCGAAGGCTTGAGCCTGGACGACGTCGTCGACGCCATCCAGGAAGGCCTGGACCAGGCCTGCGAGCAGCTCAACGCCGAGGGCCACCCGATGCAGATCGGCCAGATCGTTACCGCCATGCGCCACAGCGACCAAGGCGTGGAAATCGCCAAGCTGGCCCTGCGCCACCGTGGTCGCGGAGTCGTCGGTTTCGATATCGCCGGTGCTGAAGATGGCTTCCCGCCCTCAGTGATGAAGGAAGCTTTCGACCTGCTGGCCGAGAACCTCTTCCCAACCACCGTGCACGCTGGCGAAGCAGCCGGCCTGGATTCCATCAAGGAAGCCATCCTGATCGGCCGCGCCCAGCGCCTGGGCCACGGAGTCCGCGTAGCCGAGGACATCGAGATCGAGTTCGGAGCTATCGACGAGAACGGCGAAGAACTCAGCGACGATACCGGCCTGGTATCGCTGGGCCCGGTAGCGAACTGGGTCCGCGAACGCGGCATCCCGCTGGAAGTCTGCCCGTCCTCGAACCTGCAGACCGGTGCTACCTCCAAATTCGGCGAAGGCATCGGGAACCACCCGATCAACCTGCTGGTCCAGACCGGTTTCAATGTCACCATCTCGCCGGATAACCGCCTGATGTCCGGCACCACCTTGTCCGATGAGTTCGAATTGCTGGTAGAAGCCTTCGACTACGACTTGGAAGATCTGCTGGATCTGACGCTGAACGCCGCCGAAGCTGCCTTCGTCCCGCTGGAAATGCGCGAGCTGCTCGTTGAGTACATCAACGACTACTACGACAACCTGCTGGATGACGAGGACTACGACGAAGACGAATACGAAAACGTCGCCGACTAGTTCCAGGACCCAGCCGCCAGGCAACCACCGAAGCCGTCCCTTGCCCAAGCAAGGGGCGGCTTCGCTGGTTCCAAGGGCAGGTGGTTCCTAGAACGGGTACTGCTTCTTGGTGGACTGCACGCCGACCCAGTGATCGGTGGTGAATTCCTCGATAGCCCACTCGCCGTTGAAACGGCCCAGACCCGAATTCTTCTCGCCACCGAACATCACATGCGGTTCATCATTGACGGTGATGTCATTGACGTGAGTCATCCCGGCCTTGATGCCGCGGGCAAAGGCGACGCCCTTCTCCAGGTTTTGCGTGAAAACGGCCGAGGACAAGCCGAATTCGGTGTCGTTGGCCAGTTCCAGCGCATGCTCTTCGGAGTCGGCCTTGGCGATGCCCACGACCGGACCGAAGATCTCCTCGCGGAACAGTTCCATGCCGCTGGTGACATCTGCGAAGACGTGGGGAGAGACCACACGGCCTGTGATCGAACCTGCCAGGACTTCGCGGGCGCCCTGGCCACGTGCGGTCTTGATCTTGCCGCTCACCGACGCCAACTACGCATCATTGATGATCGGTCCCACGAGGTTGGCTGGATCGGCGGCATCGCCATAGCCGAGCTTGCCGACCTGCTCGATGAACTTCTCGATGAAGGCCTCGTAGACCGGAGCCTGGACGATGATGCGGTTGATGGCCATGCAGATCTGCCCCTGGTGCAAGAACTTGCCCAGGGTCGCGGCCTTGGCTGCTTCGTCAAGATCAGCGTCTTCGAGCACGACGAATGGCGCGTTGCCGCCAAGCTCCAGCGCCACGCGTTTCATGTGCTCGCCGCTGACCGCGATTTTCCCGACGTTCTTGCCCACCGGAGTCGAACCGGTGAACGAAACCAGCGACGGGGTCCGATGCGCCACGAAGTAATCGCCGATTTCCGAACCGGACCCAACCACTGCGTTCAGCACGCCATCTGGCAGGCCAGCCTCGGCGAAAGCCTTGGCCAGGACCAAGGCTCCCACCAGCGGGGTATCCGAGGCGGGTTTGAGCACCACCGCATTGCCCAGGGCCAGGGCGGGCGCTACGGACCGGGCCGACAGCAGCAGCGGGAAGTTCCACGGGCTGATGACGCCCACTACGCCGACCGGTTCGCGGTAGACCCGGTTCTCCTTGCCCTCGGCATTGGAGGGCAGGATCTTGCCGTGCACCCGGGTGGGGAAGGTGGCTGCTTCGCGGATGGCAGCGATGGTGCCGCCCAGTTCGATGTTCGCCTTCAACTGCGTGGAACCGGACTCGGCGGTCAACAGCGCCAGGATGCCCTCGAAGTTCGACTGCAGGTAGTCGGCGGCCTGGTTCAGGACCTTCGAGCGCTTGCCGGGGGAGAGCGCCGCCCAGCCTGGCTGCGCAGCGGCGGCAGCGCCATAGGCGTCGTCGACGTCTTGGGTCGAGGCCTGGCGGATCTCGGCCAGGAGCGAGTCATCGAAAGGGTTGGCAGTGCGCAGGATGCGCTCGGAGCGCCCCTCAACCCACTGGCCGCCGATGAAGAGTTTGGCTGGAAGCTGATCCAGGAATTCCAGCTGGGCGGTGTCTTGGACGGTCATTGGCAATCCTTCGCGTCGTCGGGATGAACTACGGCCATGCTAGCCCGAATGGGCAGCAATGGGCAGCTCCTGGGCCGCAGGCTGAAAGCCCGCTTCGATAGCATGTTCCTATGCCGGAGAACAGAACGCAGCTAGACCAGCTCAACGCCACCGTACGGACCCTTCGCAGCAGATGCGCCTGGACTGGCGCGCTGACTCACGAGTCGCTGCGCACCTACCTCATTGAGGAAAGCTATGAGGTGCTGGACGCCATCGCTGAACGGAACCCGGATCTGTTGAAGGAGGAGCTGGGGGACTTGTTCTTCCAGATCCTGCTGCATTCGCTGATCGCCGAGGAGCAAGACCATTTCGGCCTGGAAGATGTCGCCGAAACGCTGAATGCGAAGCTATTGCGCCGCAACCGGCATATTTTCGACGAGCAGGGCCAGGTCCGCCAGGACGTCATCACGGATGTGGATGAGATTATCCGCGTGTGGGATGCGGCGAAGCAGGCCGAACGCGCCGGCCAGCCGAAGAAGCGGAAGAACGCGGGACTGCCCGCTGGGCTGCCGTCCCTGGCGCTCGCGCAGAAATTGCTTGATCGCCATGCCAGAGCAGGATCGGCACAGCCCGCGGCCGGGCTTGTCACCGAGCAGGTTCGTGAGCGAATCGTCGACGAGTTCTCCCTGGCTAAGGAATTAATGGCCCTGTCAGCGAGGGCCGAGGAGCTGGGCCTGGATGCCGAATCGGTGCTGCGTGCGGCCCTGGGCCAGCAATACGGCGCGGAAACTGGCGCAACAACATCGCCCAAATCACCTTCGAAGCGCTAGGCTAGAGACAGGCAATGGCGCCGACGGTCTTATCAGCGACCGCTGGTTGACCTGCCCCAAGACCACCCCTTTTCTACAAGGAGTCCATACTCATGGCATTGATTGACGCCATTCACGCGCGCGAAATCCTTGATTCCCGCGGCAATCCGACCGTCGAGGTCGAGGTCCTGCTATCCGACGGCTCGCATGGCCGTGCTGCTGTTCCTTCCGGTGCATCCACCGGCGCTTTCGAAGCAGCTGAGCGTCGCGACGGCGACAAAGACCGGTACCTCGGCAAGGGCGTACTGGGTGCTGTAGAGTCCGTCATCGACGAAATCGCCGACGAGCTGGAGGGCCTTGACGCCACCGACCAGCGCGCCATCGATGCCACCATGATTGAACTGGACGGCACTGCCAACAAGTCCAAGCTGGGTGCAAACGCCATCCTCGGCGTCTCCCTGGCAGTGGCCAACGCCGCTGCAGTGAGCGCCAACCTGCCACTGTTCAAGTACCTGGGCGGCCCTAACGCGCACGTACTGCCAGTGCCACTGATGAACATCCTCAACGGCGGCTCCCACGCCGACTCCGACGTGGACATCCAGGAATTCATGATCGCCCCGCTCGGCGCGCCGACCTTCTCCGAGGGCCTGCGCTGGGGCGTCGAGGTCTACCACAACCTCAAGTCCGTGCTGAAGGAGAAGAACCTCTCCACCGGCCTGGGCGACGAGGGCGGTTTCGCTCCGAACCTGCCAAGCAACCGCGCGGCTCTGGAACTGATCACCGAAGCGATCAAGCGCGCTGGCTACACCCCGGGCGAAGACATCGCCCTGGCGCTGGATGTCGCTTCCTCCGAGTTCTACGAGAACGGCGCTTACCAGTTCGAGGGCCAGGCGCTCTCCGCCCAGGAAATGAGCGACTACTACGCTGGCCTGGTGGCCGACTTCCCATTGGTTTCGATCGAGGATCCACTGGATGAAGACGACTGGGATGGCTGGAAGACCCTGACCGACGCCATTGGCGACAAGGTGCAGCTGGTAGGCGACGACCTGTTCGTCACCAACCCGCAGCGCCTGGCCGACGGCATCGCCAAGGGCACCGCCAACTCGCTGCTGGTGAAGGTCAACCAGATCGGCACCCTGACCGAAACCATCGATGCAGTGACCATGGCGCAGCGTGCCGGGTACACCACCATCACCTCGCACCGTTCGGGTGAAACCGAAGATGTCACCATCGCTGACATCTGCGTGGCAACCAACGCCGGGCAGATCAAGACCGGTGCACCAGCTCGCTCCGAGCGCGTAGCCAAGTACAACCAGCTGCTGCGTATCGAAGAAGACCTGGGCGCCTCGGCGGTCTACGCTGGCCGTAGCGCGTTCCCGCGTTTCAACAGCTAATTTTCAGTAATAGCGAATAAGCTCGTCGGTAGTGGATACCGGCGGGCTTTTCGTTATTTAATGGAATTATCTTGCCAAGTCCACGGCAACACCGCAAGAAAAGCACCACGGGAATTGGGGGAGTATGGCTCAGCGACCACCGCGAATGCCTCGCCGTAATACTCCGGATCCGGCCGAAGAAGCCGTAATAACCCCGGTTGACCAGACGAAACATGACGGCGCAGGTTCCGAAGCTGAACCGCCTACCGACGCTCTGCGCATCGTCAGGCCACAAGCGCAGGCCAGGCAAACTCCTGCAACGCCGCGCCCACCGAAGGCCGCTCCCGCTGCGCAGAAGCCCAGAAGCGTTGCAGCACAGCCGAAATCGACGGCACGCCCAGCGTCAGATGCGTCACGTGAGCCGAAAAAATTTGCAGGAAATTACGCGCCGAAGCCGAAGGTGCCGCTGCGCGAACGTGCCAAGGAAAAGCAGAACGAACGCCGACGCGATGACCGGGTGAAGTTCTCTGCTGCCGTACGCCGCAAGCCGGGGCAGAAGCCGTCTGGCCAGAACCACGTCCCCGAGGGCGAACCCGTTGCTGCGCACCGGTTTTCCGGCCGTATCGCCGCCTTGATCGTGGTCCTGGCCTTCTTCGCAGTGATGCTCGTGCCCACGGTGAATTTCTACCGCACGCAGATGGCGGAGCTGAATGAGCTGAATGCCTCGATCGAAGCGCTGGAGACGCAGCGCGATGACCTCAAGGCAGAGATCGCGCGCTGGGATGACCCGCTGTACATCAAGCAGCAAGCACGCGAGCGGATAAACTTGGTAATGCCTGGTGAAAAGCTCTACATGGTGGTGGGTGAACGCCCTAAGGATGAAGAGACGCCCGCCGACGGCAACGGAAGCACCTTCGAGGTGCGCCAGGAACTTCCATGGGTTGATGCTCTGCTCGACTCCGTTCGACGTTCTGCCACTGACTAACCACTTTAAACACGAAGAGACTTATAACCGTGACTGAACAGCCAATCCGCGAAGCCCTTGACGCCGCCGGACGAGTACCCAGCGAAGCTGACCTCGACACCCTGTCCCGCCAGCTGAACCGCCCGGTGCGCGATGTGGTGGAGATCGGTGCGCGCTGCGTTTGCGGAAACCCTCTGGTAGCCACCACGGCACCGCGCCTTTCCTCGGGTATTCCCTTCCCCACCACCTACTACCTGGCGCACCCGGTGATCACTGCGGCAGTGTCGCGGTTGGAAGCTGCCGGGTTGATGAACGAGATGAATGACCGCCTGGGTGAGGACGCGCAGCTGGCGCAGGCTTATGTAGCTGCCCACGAGTCGTACCTGGCCAACCGCGATGCGATTGGCCAGCGCTCGGGGACCGGGGCCGTTCCGGAAATCGCTGGTGTCTCCGCTGGCGGCATGCCGACCCGCGTCAAGTGCTTGCACGTGCTGGTAGGGCACTCGCTGGCTGCCGGCGAGGGCGTGAACCCGCTGGGTGATGAAGCGCTGGCTGGGATTGCCCAGTGGTGGACCAAGGACAAGTGCTACTGCGTGGGTGCTTGGGATACCGAATCCGAGGCCCCGAGCCGTGACCGCTCGCGCCACGTGAAGACCCAGGAACAGCAGGACCCAGCGGCCAAGCGCGCAGAACGCGCCCGGAAGCGTGCCGTGCGTGAATCCGCACAGGGCGCTGACCAGGATGATGCCTAATGCGCGTGGCCGGTATTGACTGCGGAACCAACTCCATCCGTCTGCTGATCGCGGACATCGGGGCCGATGGCCAGCTGGTCGACGTGCTGCGCACCATGCGCATCGTGCGCTTGGGCCAGGGCGTTGACGCTACCGGCGCTTTCGCTCCCGAGGCCTTGGAGCGCACCTTTGAAGCTGCTCGCGAGTACAAGAAGCTGTGCGATGAGCATGGGGTGGAAGCCATCCGTTTCGCAGCGACCTCGGCGGCCCGCGATGCATCGAATCGCGAGGTCTTCACCGAGCGGATCACCAAGATCCTGGGCGTCGCCCCGGAAGTGATCAGCGGTGAAGAAGAAGCCTCCCTGTCCTTTGCCGGTGCGGCTTCGGTTCGGGACGGGCAAAGCGGCAAGAGCCTGGTGATCGACCTCGGTGGTGGATCCACTGAATTCGTTCTCGGTGATGCCACCGGCCCGTTGGCAGCCAAGAGCCTGGACATGGGTTGTGTGCGCGTTACCGAACGGTTCCACCAAGCGGGAATGCGTTCGGACCAGGCCTTGGAATTCATGGACAGCACCTTGGAATCCTTGGCCGGATCGGTTGACGTTGCGCAGGTCGACGCGGTGATCATGGTTGCAGGCACTTTCACGACGCTCACCGCCCAGGCCCTGGGATTGAAGCAGTACGAGTCGGAAAAGATCCATGGGGCGCAGCTGAGCTTCGCCCAGATGCGCCAAGCCACCGCCAGCATGCTTTCCTACAGCCGGGAAGAGCGCGCGGCACTGGGCTTCATGCATCCGGGACGAGTTGATGTGATCCAAGCTGGCGCAGCCATTGTGCAACGCATCCTTCATTACCTTGAAAAGGCCAGCGGGAACCGCGAAATGGTTCTGATTGCTTCCGAACACGATATTCTCGACGGAATCGCGGCTTCAGCTGCCGCCGCCTGAACCTGTCACCCAGTCACCGACCCAAGGAGATGTCTTGAGCTCAGCTTTGCGTGCCAGGAAAAGAATGGGCTTCCTCAAGCTCGGCTCTCTGCTTGTCGCAGCGCTGTTGGCCTTCACCCTGCTCAGCGTGGGCGTACCTGCCCGCGCTGACAACATGCGTGAGTCCGAATACTGGCTCAAGTCGTTGGGCGTGGCCGAAGCGCACAAGACGACAAAGGGCGAAGGCGTCAAAGTCGCGATCATTGATACCGGCATTGATACCGCGCATCCAGACTTGAAGGGTGCCGTGGTTGGCGGTGCTGATATGTCCGGCTCAGGCGGAGACAAGGGCAACAAGCCCATAGGCGTCATGAGCGAGCACGGCACCTTGGTGGCTACCTTGCTCGGCGGGCGCGGCAACAACAAGGGCGAAATCAAGCGGGTTAAATCCGAGAACGAGCGCTTGAAGGCCGCGTGGGAAAAGGCCAAGAAGACCGCCGAAGACGAAGACGAGGACATTCCCCAGGAACCTGAGTACGAAAAGGTGCCAAAGCTGAAGAGCGGCAAGGACGGCGTGCTCGGCGTCGCTCCGGCAGCAGACCTGCTGTCTGTGTCGCTGTGGATGGGCGAAGGCAACCCGGCGAAGATTCCAGTGGAAACCCAGATCCCCCGTGCCGTGAAATGGGCCGTGGATTCCGGGGCCAAGGTCATCAACATGTCTCTCGGTTCAACCAGCCCGGCATGGCCGGAAAGCTGGGATGACGCCTTCAAGTACGCAGAAGACCATGACGTGGTTATTGTTGCCGCTGCAGGCAACCGTTCGGGCGGCATGAGCCAGGTGGGCGCCCCCGCCACCATTCCGGGAGTGCTGACCGTGGCCGGCGTTGATGCCAGCGGCAAGGCTTCGCAGGATTCCTCGACCGAAGGCATTTCCATCGGCGTTGCAGCCCCTGCCGAGCAGTTGGTCGGCGGCTTGCCAGATGACGGCTACGCGCGCTGGTCCGGTACCTCCGGCGCGGCTCCTTTGGTGGCGGGCGTGGCCGCATTGATTCGTTCGGAATACCCGAACATGAAAGCTCCTGAGGTCATCAACCGCATCCTGAAGACCGCCAAGGACACCGGCACAGCCGGCGTGGACAACCTCTACGGCTACGGAATCATCGATGCGCAGGCGGCAGTGACGGCGAGCGTCCCCTCGGTATCCGAGAACCCGCTGGGCACGATCAGCGAGTGGATTCGCGTGCACCGCCGCGACACCCAGAAGACTGCTGATACCCCAGCTCCGGGCGTCTCGATGGAGAAATCGGACCTCAAGCAGGTCGCGGCGCCAGATCCGGTTCTTCCCGATGACTCGGCACCGGCGCTTCAGCCGTTGCTGATCGTCGGCGGGGGAGTGCTCTTGCTACTGGTGATCATTGCAGGCATCGCCCAGACCCTGGTGCGTCGTCGACGCGAGAAGGCTGCGGCGCGGCTTGGTTCGGCTTCCTTGAGTTCATTGAAAGTCCCGGATCAAGCTGGCGGCCGGGATCTGTTCGACGAGATTCCCGAAGAAGAGAAGTAAATAGCGGACAAAGCGGGGTGGAAACTGAAGATCCACCCCGCTTTTTCGCGCCTTCCGATGCTTAATTCGACAGGTTTGTGCGAACCTCGGCAGTCGGAAACGCCCATGCCTGGCGACGACGTGACACACCGAACGGAAATAGTTAGTGAATGTTTTCACTAACTCGAAAAATCCGCGTAGAATCAACAGTATGTCGATCATCGAAACCTCCCAGAAGCGTCCGCGCATTCTTATCGTCGGCGGTGGCTACGTAGGCCTGTACGTCGCGATGAAGTTGCAGAAGAAGGTCAAGGCACACGGCGGCATCGTCACCGTTGTCGACCCGAACCCGTACATGACTTACCAGCCATTCCTGCCAGAAGTTGCCGGTGGCCAGATTGAACCACGCCACGTTGTGGTCTCGCACCGTCAGCACCTGAAGCACTCCGAGCTGGTCAACGGCCGCGTGCTGAGCATCGACCATGCCAACAAGAAGGCTGTCATTGCTCCGGTCAACGGCGAGCAGTTCGAGCTGGAATACACCGATGTCGTGATGTCCGCTGGTGCGGTCACCCGTACCTTCCCCATCGCTGGCCTGGCTGAAACCGGCATTGGCCTGAAGACCATCGAAGAGGCCGTCGCCCTGCGCAACAAGGTTGCCGAGCGCATCGAGTCCGCTTCGAACATGACTGATCCAGTTGCACGCAAGCGCGCCCTGACCTTCGTGGTTGTCGGCGGCGGCTTCGCCGGCATCGAGACCATCGCCGAGCTGGAAGACATGGCCCGTCACTTGATCGGCCTCAACGACCGCATCGATGCGAAGGAAGCACGCTTCGTCCTGATCGAGGCCATGGGCCGCATCATGCCAGAAGTCACCGCCGAGCAGGCGGAGTGGGTTGTCGATCACCTGCGCAGCCGCGGCATCGAGGTCTTGCTGAACACTTCGCTGAACAATGCCGAAGAAGGCAACCTGGAACTGATCAACATGGCCGACAAGTCCCCAGCGGGCGAGTTCGGTTCCGACACCTTGATCTGGACTGCTGGCGTCATGGCCAACCCGATGGTTCGCTCCACCGATTTCCCAATCGAGCAGCGCGGCCGCATCGAGACCCGCACGGACCTTCGTATCAAGGATGCCAACGGCGAACCTCTGGAAGGCGCCTGGGCAGCCGGCGATATCTCGGCAGTCAAGGACGTCACCGGCGGCCTGCCGGACGGCACCTGCGTTCCCAACGCACAGCACGCAGTGCGCCAGGCCAAGCTGTTGGCCAAGAACCTGTACGCTGCGCGCTACGGTGTTGGCACCATCAAGGAATACAAGCACTCCAACCTGGGCGCAGTTGCCGGCTTCGGCCGCAACAAGGGCGTTGCCAAGGTTGTTGGCATCAAGCTCAAGGGCTGGCCAGCATGGATGGCACACCGCGGCTACCACGGCATGGCCATGCCGACCTTCGAGCGCAAGTTCCGCGTCGTTGGCGACTGGCTGGTTGCACTGGTCTTCAAGCGCGATGCCCTGCAGCTGAACAACCTCGAAGCACCACGCACTGCTTTCGAAGAGTCGGCCAAGCCGAAGAAGTAGGCTTGAGCCGTAGTTGATCGACGATGATGCGAGGGGCCAAGCAATTGGCCCCTCGCGTACGTCAGCAAAGAAGGATTTTCTATTTGCTTTGCCGATCACGTAAAATTTGAGAGTCTTGCCCCTATGGTGGAATTGGCATACACGGCTGACTTAAAATCAGCTGCCGAAAGGCTTGTGGGTTCGAGTCCCACTGGGGGTACAGAATAAGGCCGTTGCTGTTCCGGATTTTCCGGTCAGCAGTGGTCTTTTCTTTTGCCAAAAGTGGGAGCGCATCCATCGTTCAACCTCAGGCATCGTGCATTCCACCAAAATCGGCTGCCAAGGCAACCTTGATGGTAGAACTTTCAAGAATATCGCTGACAGAGTAGTTTTTCTTCGGAAAAATGCCCTATATCATCCTTCCGACTGAGTGATTTCACAGCAATGCTCAATAGGATTAAGCAAAAGATCTTCAGCTAGCCACGTGCCGGCGCAATCGCAATCTATGGGGGAATGACATTGGGCAATCCAATTTTTGGTTCCAGCAGCCGCTCTGATGCTTGGGGAACCAAGCCTGGAAGTGCTGTTGGATTCCGTGACACCGCAAATATGAGCGCAGACCAGCTGCAGCAGATGTACCAGCAGCCTGCTGCAACCAGCGCCGACACCGGCCGCATGACCATCGGAACCACGATCAACAAGACCGTGCTCTGCCTGGCCTTGGTTGTTGTTGGCGCCGCGATTGGCTGGGGCATGCCGGCCCTCATGTTGCCAGGTGCCTTGGTTGGCTTTGTCCTCGGTCTGGTTAACGCATTCAAGAAGCGCCCATCGCCTGTGCTCATCTTGCTGTATGCCGCGGCCCAGGGCCTGTTCCTTGGTGGTCTCTCCGGCTTCCTTGAAAGCCGGCCGGGCCTTGAGGGAATCGCTATCCAGGCTGTGCTGGCTACCCTGTGTGTTGCCGGCGTAACCTTGGCGCTGTACCGCTCGGGCAAGTACCGCATGACTCCCAAGCTGAACAAGATGTTCATGATCGGCATGGTCGGCCTGATCGTCTTCTCGCTGCTCAACATGGTTCTGATGCTCACCGGCGTTATCGATGGCATGTTCGGCATGCGCGGCGGAGTGCTCGGCTTGGTTATCGGTGTAGTTGCCGTTCTGCTGGCAACCTACGCACTGGTTGCCGACTTCACCATGATCGAGGAATTGTCCGACCAGGGTGCTCCAGCCATCATGGCATGGCGCGGCGCCTTCGGCCTGACCATGACCCTGATCTGGCTGTACACCGAGATCCTGCGTATTCTCGCGATCCTGCGTGGCGACGACTAGCCGCAATAGCATAGCTCGCAAGGACCAGTGCCCATTTCGGGCACTGGTCCTTGTGCGTTAATCGCCTGTTCAAATATGAATTTTTATGATCGACTGCAACCGCCTATGCCATGGAAAATGACAGCTGATTGGGCGCTCATGCGAAACTTTGGTTAGATTCTCCTGTAGCTATTCAGTTACTCAACTCACAGCAGATTTGGCAGAAAGAACGCAATGAGAGTCGATCAAACATCAGGAAAGCCGCCGGGCTTGGTGAAATCCCTGGGCAACTTGGATGCCCTGGCCCTAGGGTTCGGTGCCATGATCGGCTTCGGCTGGGTAGTGCTGACCGGTGGGTGGCTGGATAACGCCGGCACCATGGGGGCGGTACTGGCCATGCTCGTTGGCGGTGGCATCATGGCCGTCGTTGGCCTGACGTATGCCGAACTGACCGCGGCCATGCCCAAAGCCGGTGGCGAGCATAACTTCATCCTGCGCGCCCTGGGCGCCCGGCCTTCCTTTATCGGATCGTGGGCAATTACCGGCGGCTATGTCACGATTGTGGCTTTCGAGGCGGTTGCTTTGCCACGAACCGTGGAATACATCTTCCCGGGCATGAGCCAGATCCCCCTGTGGACTGTTGCCGGTTTTGAAGTAAACCTGACCTGGGCGTTGGTAGGCGTGCTTTCAGCGGTGGTGATCACCTGGATCAACATCCGCGGCGTGAAGCAAGCTGGCGTATTGCAGACCTTCGTGGTGCTCTTCCTGATGGTTATCGGCGTCTTGATGATCGTGGGAGCCTTTGCCGGCGGCGAAGCCAAGAACATGGAACCTTTCTTCACCCCTGGAACCAGCGGGTTCTTTGCCGTGCTGGTGGCGGTGCCATTCCTGTTCATCGGTTTCGACGTGATTCCGCAGTCCGCTGAAGAAGTGAAGATTCCGGCCAAGCAAATTGGCAAGCTCGTAGTCGTCTCCGTAGTCTTGGCCACCATCTGGTACGTCATGGTTGTCCTGACCACAGCGTCAGCGATGCCAGCTGCTCAACTGGCCGGAGCTGACATTGCAACGGCGGATGCCTTCGGGGCCATGTTCGGTTCGGAGCTGATGGCCAAGGTGCTGATTGCCGGTGGCATCGCCGGCATCTTGACCTCATGGAACTCTCTACTGCTGGGAGCCTCCAGACTGGTCTACTCGCTGGCCCGAAGCGGCATGCTTCCTTCCTGGTTTGGCACATTGCATCCCGAATACCGCACTCCAGCCAACGCCCTGGTCTTCATCGGCGGAATCTCCATGCTGGCCCCATTCTTCGGCGCTGAAATGCTGGGGTGGCTCGTGGATTCGGGGGCGCCAAGCATCATCGTGGCCTACTTCCTGGTCTCGGTCACCTTCCTTGTGCTGCGCAAGCGCGAACCCATGATGGATCGTCCGCTGCGCGTTGGCGGCAACGGAATTGCTGGGACTATCATCGGCTGGACTTCAGTCCTGCTCACCGCTGCGCTCTTCAGCCTCTACATGCCCGGCATGCCGGCCTCGCTGAGCTGGGAACCGTGGGCCATCTTCGCCATTTGGTGGGCACTGGGGGCAATTTTCTTCTTCAAGGTACCCGCGGGCATCAAGCCCGGTGAAGACGCTGAGGAGAGGGTCCTTGAAGCGGTCATGCGCCGCCGGAGATAGCATGTGCGAATCGCCTGATGAGCCGTGTTTTCAAGTTGGCGTGAGCAATAAGAGGCAGCCTGTGCAATCTGGTTACCCTCGGCAAGGGCAAATAAACATATTGAATTAGATTTCTAGGACCAGTGCCCATATCGGGCACTGGTCCTTGGTTTTTGTCACAATTGAGACATGGATCAAGAAGCTGTCTGGCAAACGCGATAGCGTGGTTCCATGAAGAAGAGCCGGTTGGAACGTCTACGCCGTTTTCGTGTTTCACTTCCGAGTCAGCCGGCGGAAACTCCTGCCACACCAGGGCCAGATCTGACGGATTTCAAAAGCGCCGAGGATATGCCGTATGCCATGCGCATGGCAGCAGCGTGGGCTTGGCGTTTCCTGATCATCGTCGCAGCCTTGGGCGTGCTGGTGTGGGCGCTGTCAAAAGTCTCCTTGCTGGTCATCCCGGTTTTCATCGCAGCGCTACTAGCAGGGCTGCTCTCACCGGTTGTGAATACGATGAACTCCAAGCTTGCTGTACCTCGCGGGTTGGCCGTCGGCATTACTCTCATCGGCTTCCTTGCGCTGGTCACCGCAGGGCTATCGGTAGCAGGGCAAAAACTTTCGGCCGGTTTTACCGCCCTGTGGACCCAAGCGCTTTCGGGCATCGAGCAGGTCCAGGACTGGCTGTTCAATGGCCCGCTCAAGCTGACCAACGACGACCTGCAGAAGGTGCTGGACGATACCCTCGTCCAGCTTCGCGGCAATGCCACCAACATCCTGAGTGAAGCAATCAGCTGGACTTCCGCGATCGGGCAGATCCTGACAGGCACATTGCTGGCCGTCTTCGCCTTGATTTTCCTGCTGCTTGACGGGCGCAAGATCGGTTTGTTCCTGGTGAATCTCTTGCCGCGCCTCGCCCGCCCGGCGATGGACGGCGCCTTGACCCGGGGCTGGGCCTCGCTGGTCACCTATGTGCGAGTCCAGATGATCGTTGCGCTGATCGACGCCATCGGCATCGGATTCGGTGCATTCTTCCTGGGCGTGCCACTTGCCATGCCACTGGGCGTCCTGGTCTTCATCGGCTCCTTCATCCCGATCGTCGGTGCACTGTTTACCGGTGCCCTGGCAGTTTTGCTCGCGTTGGTAGCCAATGGCTGGGTCAACGCATTGATCATGCTGGCCGTAGTGCTGCTGGTCCAGCAGGCGGAGTCCAACATCCTGCAGCCACTGATTATGGGCAAGGCAGTGAGCCTGCACCCGCTGGCAGTGGTCTTGTCAGTAGCCGGCGGCACCATGCTTGCAGGCATTCCGGGTGCGCTATTCGCCGTACCGCTGCTGGCGGTGGTCAACGCGGTCGTGAAATACCTGTCGGGCCGAACCTGGGAAACCGACCAATTCGTGATTGAGCACTACGGAAACCAAGTAGTGGCGCAGAGCCCCAAGGCGAGCGACCCAGCGAAGGCCGACCCGCCGGCTGCAGCTGCAGGACCTGCCGCCGCACCAACAGCTTCGCCGGAAACCCGGCACCCTGAGTCCACAGCAGATGAGGAATAATCCATGAGCACCGAACCTACTTTGCCGGTTACGCTGGCTGATATCGAAGCCGCCGCTGAAGTACTCAAACCGGTTATTGCCCGCACCCCGGTGGAGCATTCCCGTGTTTTGTCCCAGCATGTTGGCGCCGAAGTTTTCCTCAAATGCGAGAATATGCAGCGCGCTGGATCCTTCAAGGTCCGCGGTGCCTATGTACGCATGTCCAAGCTCAGCGACGACGAGAAGGCCCGAGGCGTGGTCGCCGCGTCGGCAGGCAACCACGCGCAGGGCGTTGCCCAGGCCGCCAGCCACCTCGGAATCAAGGCGCGCATCTACATGCCCCGGGGCGTCGCCTTGCCGAAACTGACCGCGACGCGTGATCATGGTGCAGAAGTCGTGCTTTTCGGCGACACCGTGGATGAAGCGCTGGCCGAGGCGCAGCGCTTTGCCGACGAATCCGGGGCAGTCTTCGTGCATCCTTTCGACCACCCGGACATCATTGCCGGCCAAGGAACCATCGGCCTGGAACTGCTCGAACAGCTTCCTGAGGTCGACACCGTGCTGATGGGTGTCGGCGGCGGTGGACTGCTGGCCGGCGTCGCCATCGCGCTGAAGGCCAAGGCCCGCGAACTGGGCCGCGAGATCAAGGTGGTGGGTGTCCAGGCGGAGAACGCCGCGGCCTACCCGCCATCCCTGGCCGCTGACGCGTTGGTCCCGCTGGATAACGTGCACACCATTGCCGACGGCATCGCTGTAGGCAAGCCAGGGCAGCTGCCTTTCGCGATCATCAAGGAATTAGTTGATGACGTGGTGACGGTATCGGAAGATACGCTCGCACGAGCTCTGGTGGTGCTCCTGGAGCGCAACAAGCTCGTGGTGGAACCAGCCGGTGCGGTGGGCGTCGCGGCACTGCTGGAGAACAAGCTGGAAGCGCACGGGATCAATCCGGCAACCACCGCGGTAATCCTTTCTGGCGGCAACATCGATCCGCTGCTGATGCTCAAGGTGATCCAGCGTGGCCTGTCAGCGGCCGGCCGCTTCTTGACCATACGCATGATGCTTCCAGACCGCCCCGGCTCGCTCGCGCAGATCTCCAACATCATCGCCGAATCGGATGCGAATGTCACCCGTCTGGACCACACCCGTATCGGCGGTTCGCTGTCCATGGGCGATGTCGCGATCACCATCGACCTGGAAACCAAGGGCCATGAGCATTCCAAGACGGTGCTCAATAACCTGCGCGCCGAAGGCTTCGACCCGCAGATCACCAATACTGCCGGCGGTTCAGTCGCCTAGCACATAAGCAGCAAAGTCCGAAGGCCGCCAACCCAGATGGGTTGGCGGCCTTCGGACTTTGCATTGCAGCCTAGTTGCTAGGACTGGTAAGGCTTTGCAGAGATGATCTCAACCTTGATGTCGCGGCCGTTTGGAGCCAAGTACGACAGCTTGTCGCCGACCTTTGCGCCGTGCACGGCAACGCCAATAGGGGACTGCTCGGAGTAGACCTCGAGGTCGGTGTCGCCGGCAACTTCGCGGGAGCCGAACAGGAAAGTGGTCTCGTCGCCAGCGATATTGGCGACAACCAGCATGCCTGGCTCAACAACACCGTCATCGGCAGGAGCATCGCCTACATCGGCGCGGCGCAGCAGATCCTTCAGGTAGAGGATGCGCGCTTCGGCCTTGCCCTGTTCTTCACGGGCGGCGTGGTAACCGCCGTTCTCCTTCAGGTCACCTTCCGAACGTGCCTGCTCGATACGGGCAACGATCTCGGCACGTCCCGGGCCTGAGAGGAAAGTCAGTTCGTCCTGGAGTCGATCGTAGGCTTCCTGAGTCAGCCAAACGACAGGTTCGTTGCTGTTGGTGCTCACGTTGTACTTCCTTTGGTCAGTTAGGACTTCGCTTGGCCTTGGGACCGATAAGTGGTCCTAAAGCCGAAAGCCACCGAAACGGTGGCGTCGACGAAGTCGGATTCGGTACGGATCTGAGGGCTCACACGTTATGGGCGATGCAAGCAAAGACCCCGCCAGGCTCATGTCCTAGTACTCAGCTAGAACCATGCGCCGATGCGGGGCGAAACGTATCTTTTCAACGATAGTAGTCGCCAAAACGATTTAAGCCCAATAGATTCAGCTATTAGGGGATGAAGAAGCTGAAATATTAACCCTTGTATTCCTGCGGAACCTCGTAGCAGGACTCCACGCCAGCGGTGGTCGCCAGGTTGTCGGTGTGCAGGTCAATCTCCAGGCGTTGGGTGATGTGCCCGGTAGCTTCTCCAGGATCAAGCAAAATGGTGTCGTATCCGACGATGGCCTTGGATTCGTTCATCGCACGAATATCGCACTGCACGCGGTGCTTGGTGTTGTATTCGACTGCGACAATGGCCTTGGCCTTCGTTGCGGAAATGACCTCGAACTCGATGTCCTGCGCGCCGATGGCGCTGTAGTTGTTGAAGCCGACATAGGCGGCCCCCGCAACGCCGACGGAGAGCGCGGCAGCAATTAGCCAGTTACGCGTTTTCCTGGGAAGACTGCGTTTCTTGGGGTTGTTGTAGCGAGCCGTTAAGCTTGGATCAGACATTATTTGCCTTGCACCACTCTCTTGCCTGGCGGCATTTGAACTGGGAATGCCGTACGTTGGTTCCTTACTCAAGTTTACCGTCTTTCAGCATGGGGGAATAACCGGTGGTCGGCTGTGAGTTGTTATGGATGACGGACAGATTCGAAGCTTCGGGCCGTCCAAAAACGTGGCATAAGGAAAGAAGATAAGTGGAGATTCACGACGTGAAGAAAATTGCTCCTTCGCAGGGTCTGCGGCTCATGGCTATTCACGCGCACCCGGACGACGAATCTTCAAAGGGTGCTGCAACGATGGCTGCCTATGTTGATGCTGGCGCCGAAGTGATGGTCGTTTCCTGCACCGGCGGTGAGCGCGGGGATATTCTCAACGCCGCCGCTGGCGAACTCGCCCATGCGCACCGCGACCTGGCAGGCGTCCGGCGGACCGAGATGGCCGAGGCCGCTGCAGTGCTGGGCGTCAAGCACCGCTGGCTGGGCTATGTCGACTCCGGCTTGCCGGAAGGGGATCCGCTGCCGGAGCTGCCCTTTGGCGCCTTCGCCTTGCAGCCAGTAGAAATCGCTGCTGCCGGCATCATCAAGCTGATCCGTGAATTCCGTCCCCACGTCATCACGACCTATGACGAAAACGGCGGGTACCCCCACCCGGACCACATCCACTGCCATAAGGTTTCAACCTTTGCCTTTGAGCACGCGGCTAATCCGCAGATGTACCCGGAACTGGGTGCGCCGTGGTCGGTGAGCAAGTTGTACTACGACCGTGCTTTCGCACCGGATCGTTTCCGCACCTTGCACTACGCGATGCTGGAAGCAGGTTACGAGTCCCCCTACACCGAGCGCGTTGCGCTGTGGGAAGCGGACGAGGAAAACCAGATGTTCAAGTGGGTTTCCCCACACACCACGACCACCCAGATCAACTGCGCGGATTTCTTCTCGCAGCGCGATCAGGCGTTGCTGGCCCACAGAACCCAGATCGACCCGGAAGGTTTCTTCTTCGCCGTACCGGAACACGTCTACGCGGAGCACTGGCCGTGGGAAGACTACACGCTGATTTCCTCCAAGGTAGCTACCGAGTTGCCCGAGACCGACCTGTTTGCCGGACTAAGATAGTACTAAGCGCTTTCCAGTACTAGAAAAGAGTTGTCTTTACATCGTGAATACGATCTTCGAATCCCTGGCTCTGACCTCCTCGACCCTCGGTGTCGGTACGGAGACCAGCAGCGAATACGGTCCAGGATTCCTTGGGTTCATTTTCACCGCAGCCTTGGTGGTTGCCGTGATCTTCCTGATTCGCGACATGGTCCGTCGAGTGCGCCGCGTGCGCTACACCTCGGAAGCCGAGGCAAAGCAGCAGGAAATGGTGGCCAAGGGGGAAGAGCGCAAGCTTCAGGAATCCGAAGAGCCGCACGACCCGAAGACCGACGAACAGCAATAGGCGCTTTGTGAGCTGCGCGATAGCATGATTGCGTGGCTCAACGACTCGCTGGCTCATCCAGCCAATACCTCAGACAGCATTCGCACCAACTTGTCGACTGGTTCCCCTATGGGGACGAAGCCTTCGAACAGGCCCGGTTGCGCGACGTACCGGTCATGCTTTCCATCGGCTACGCTGCCTGCCATTGGTGCCACGTGATGAGCCACGAGTCTTTCGACGATCCTGAAATCGCGGCGCTGCTGAACGAAAACTTCGTAGCTATCAAAGTGGACCGCGAAGAGCATCCGCTCGTGGACGACACCTACATGCTGGCTACCCAGGCGCTCACCGGTGCCGGTGGTTGGCCGATGACGATTTTCGCCCTTCCTGACGGGCGTACCGTGCATGCCGGCACGTACTATCCGAAGACGCCCCGTGGCAAGACTCCGAGCTTCCGCCAAGTGCTTAACGCCGTCCACGAGGCCTGGGAAACCAAGCGCGATTCGCTGGAAGAGCAGGCCCAGATGCTCGCCGCGCATTTGGCCGAACTCGGAAGCCGCCAGAGCTCGCTGTTGTCGCTGCAGTCGCAGCAACCAGCAGAGCAGGCCTTCGGCGCAGCACTTGATCGATGGGTTGCCGCCACCAAACCGGAAGGCGGCTTCACCCCGGCACCTAAGTTCCCGCCGACCTGGGCTCTGAAGACACTGTGGCGTGCAGTGGTCACCACCCCTGACCGCGCCGCCGAGGCCTTCGCCGCAGCGGCCACCCATCTCGAAGCGATGTTCCTTGGCGGCCTGCAGGATCATGTTGATGGTGGTTTCGCCCGTTACTGCGTTGATGAGAACTGGTCGGTCCCGCACTTCGAAAAGATGCTCTACGACAATGCCGGCCTGCTTTCACTGGCGGCTCGCACCAGTGTCCTGGCGGCAGAATTCGCCCGCAAGTCCGAAGGGGAGATAGCCCAGCGCGCGCAGAATCTCGCCTGGCTCGCCCAGCGCAGCGCCCAAGGCATTATCGACTTCCTCAGCGAGGAACTGCTCACCGCATCTTCGGACGCTCCAGCCTTCGCGGCTTCCCTGGATGCCGATTCATCCCGTGATGGCCAGCAGATCGAGGGCGCGTACTACACCTTTAGCCGCGAGGAAATCGCACTGGTCACCGACCCTTTGATTCAGCGGCTGCCCAAGGGGTTGTTGCGTTTCGCGCCGGTGGCCGAGGACCCGCAGAACTTCTGCTTCTCGCTGTTGAGGGTTCCTGAAACGAACGAAATCGGTGTTCTCCATGAACTGCGGGATGCAATGCGCACGCTGCGCCGCTCGCGAATTATGCCGGTCCGCGATGAGAAGGTGATCGCCGGTTGGAACGGGCTGGCCATCGAAGCCTTGTCTGAAGCCGCGCTGCTCCTGGACCAGCCAGAAGCCTTGGCGCTCGCCGAGAAGGCAGCAACCTCGGTGTGGACGATGCAGTGGGATGAGAATGCCGGACGGCTGGCTCGCGTGAGCTTCGCCAATCGTGCTGAGCACGGCAATGAAGGCACCTTGCAGGACTATGCCGCCCTGGCCCTGGGATTCTTGGCGTTGGGCCAAGCCAGCGGGCACAAGCAGTGGGCTGAGCGTGCCAGTCGCTTACTGGGACGCGCTGCCGACTTCGTAGACCCGGAAACCGGGGTGCCGCGTGACGCGGTCCAAGCCGATGCGCGCATCGCAGCCCAGCGCAGCAACATTGCTGCCGTCACGGTGCTTGATGATGCGTTGCCGGCCTCGGGTGCGCTCTACGCCAAGGCGCTGGCGATGCATGCCCTGCAGTCCATGGCGGCGGGAGACTACACCGAAGCAGATGCGGCGGACTTGGAAAGCGCCCGCGTACTTTCTGCCCACGCCCTGGCTTTGGCCAGCGACGCGCCAACACAGGTAGCGACCGCCTTGGAAGTGCAGTGCATAGTTTCCAGCCCGGTCCAGTATCTTGCGCTGTCGCAGTGGGATTCGGCAGAAGCCAAGCGCGTGCGTTCGGTGGCGTTGAGCCTCGGATTGAATGTGCGCCACGATCCGTCGCTACCTGGTGCGGCCCAGACCGTCCAGATCCAGCCTTGCCGCGAAGAGCTTTGCCAGATGCCTGTAGCCGGGATGGACGGATTGTTCTCGCTGTTCGCTTCCGGAAAGGGTGCCTGAGCCCGGGAGAATGTGTCCATCGTGGACGCGGTGAAGCGGGCAGATACCCATGCTGGGCGATAAATAGCGGTAGATTTAGAACCTAGAGTTTTTGGAATCTATCGAAAGGCAGGGACAAGGTGCAGCTTCCGAACCTTGCGTACCGTTACTACGAACGGCGCTTGGCGAAGTCCCTCCCTGCCGACAAGCTTCCGCACCATATTGGCGTGATGGTCGATGGCAACCGCCGGTGGGCCAAGCTGGCCGGCACCCCGACCATGGCAGGCCACCAGGCCGGTGCGGACAAGATCCTGGAGTTCCTCGATTGGTGCGAGGACCTGGACATCCAGATGGTTACCTTGTACATGCTCTCCACCGACAACCTCAATCGAGAAGCCAGCGAGTTGCGCGACCTCTTGGAAGTTATCGGCACGACCCTGGACCGTCTGGGAGAGACCAACCGGGTCAAGGTCCAGCAGGTGGGAGCCAAGGACCTGCTGCCTGAAGACCTGGCGCAGAAGCTTGCCGCGCTGGAAACCGTTACGGCCAACCGCACCGGCGTTCATGTGAATGTGGCCATCGGCTACGGCGGACGCCGTGAAATCCTTGATGCTTTCAAGTCACTGCTTTGCAAGGCCGCCGAGGATGGACGCACGGTCGAGGAACTTGCCGCCGGACTGTCCACTGAAGACATCGAATCGGCACTGTACACCAAGGGCCAGCCAGACCCGGATTTGGTGATCCGCACCAGCGGGGAACAGCGTCTCTCCGGCTTCTTGACCTGGCAAAGCGCCTACTCGGAGTTCTACTTCTGCGAGGCATTGTGGCCGGATTTCCGCCGCGTGGATTTCCTGCGTGCGTTGCGCGACTTCGCTGATCGCCAGCGCCGCTTCGGCACCTGAGCCCCGAATCGTGCACCCGGCTCAGCTGTTCAGCTAATCGTTACCTGAACGTAGTCCCCCGGTAGCGCTTCAAGGTCTATGGTGATCATAAGGCCGGGGCAACAAGACCCAGCTGATCGAAGGGTTCCTCACTAGATGACCAAATGCAGCGCCAGCCGGAGCAATTGCCGGAATCGCCTTGGACATCCGGTGTCGGGATTCCCCACTTACGCGTGGGGAGAGTCCCCACGCCGGATTCGAGAATGGGTGCGCTGCCATGACACGAACAGCCGAACAGGGTGTACGAACCTACGTCATTGATACTTCGGTCTTGCTTTCTGACCCGAAAGCCATGTTCCACTTCGATGAGCACCATGTCGTGATCCCGCTGACTGTCGTCACCGAGCTGGAACATAAGCGCAAGGATCCTGATCTGGGCTTCTTCGCACGCCATGCCTTGCGTGTGCTTGACGAGCTGATTGCCAGCCATGGGGGATTAGCCCAAGCGGTGCCCGTGTCCAAAACTGGTGGAACACTGCGCATTGAACTGAACAACATCGCCCCGGAAGTCCTGCCGGTAGGCATGCGCTCAGGCGATAACGATTCACGCATCCTGGCTGTCGCCAAGCACCTGCTGGATGCTGGCCTCGACGTTGCGCTGGTCACCAAGGACCTGCCGATGCGCATCAAGGCCTCTGCCATGGGCATCCATGCCGAGGTGTACCGCAATGAGCTGATCGCCTCGACCGGGTGGACCGGCATACAGCAGCTGGAACTGGGCGAAGAGACCATGGCCAAGCTCTACGAACATGAACAGCTTCTGAACCACCCTGCGGTCGCCGATGAACCGATCAACACCGGATTCGTCATCACATCCCCGCGCGGAAGCGCCCTGGGCCGCAAGGTTGATGCGAACACCTTGAAGCTGGTGCGCGGCGACCAGCAGGCCTTCGGATTGCATGGACGCAGTGCAGAGCAGCGCATCGCCTTGGATCTGCTGATGGATCCATCCGTGGGCATCGTCTCCCTGGGCGGCAACGCCGGAACCGGTAAATCGGCGTTGGCCCTGTGCGCCGGAATGGAAGCAGTGCTTGAACGCAGGGAACACCGCAAGATCACCGTGTTCCGTCCGCTCTATGCCGTGGGCGGCCAGGAACTAGGCTACCTGCCGGGCTCCGAGGGCGAAAAGATGGGACCTTGGGCCCAAGCGGTCTTCGATACCCTCGGCTCGATCGTGTCGAAGAATGCCATTGATGAAGTCGTCGAACGCGGGATGCTTGAAGTCCTGCCGCTGACCCACATCCGCGGGCGTTCGCTGCATGATTCCTTCGTCATTGTTGATGAAGCCCAGTCGCTGGAACGCAATGTTCTGCTCACGGTGCTATCGCGCATCGGGCAGAATTCCAAGGTGGTGCTCACCCATGACGTGGCTCAGCGCGATAACTTGCATGTAGGCCGCTACGACGGCGTCGCCGCGGTCGTGGAACAGCTCAAGGGACATGCCCTCTTCGGGCATGTGACCCTGACCCGTTCCGAGCGCTCTGCTATCGCCGCGCTAGTCACCAACCTGCTCGATTCGCCCACCTTGTCCTAGGATTGGCGCTCGCTGCGCAGCTCCCACGGAATCGGCGCCCGCACGTCGGTAAGCGTGGGAGCTGGGGCGGTGAACAAGGAATCGATGTAGTACTCGTTCTGGGCCAGGACCTGAAGTGACAGCTCCGGGGCCACAGGCATCCCGGCGTGGGCGGAGAGCACCCGGCGGTTCAGGCAGACGCCTGTTGCCAGATCCAGTACCACGAGGGTTCGTGTCCCGGCGGGAACGAGAGGACAGTTGGCCAGTGCGGGCTGGTAGTTGTGTCCCGCAGTGAGAACGGCGGCTAGAGCAGGCCGGTTGCCATGGGTGATCTCTGCGAGCTCGTGAATGTAGGTGGGGTGGTCGAAAGCGAGATCATGGGCGGCAGGCTCGGTGCCGGCAAGTTCCACCGGATCGAGCATTGGTTCCCAATGCTCCAAGGGCAGCAACCCATTGAAGCCAGAAATTTGTGGACGGCGCAAGATCAGGTGGTCTGAGGTATAAACCGGGGAGGTCAGCGAGGCCGGCAGCTTCCATGAGGTATTAGTGGCTGCGACGTAGCCTCGGCTCCGGTCTGCGGTGAACTTCTCCTTTTGGTACACCAGTTGCCCCTCGGCCGAGCGCACGGCTATGGCTTCTCGCTGGCGGAGGATGGCGGTCAGCTGGCCTTCCAGGCCTTCGCCCGGTTGGGCGTAATGCTCCGGGACCTGGACCTGGAACTGCAAGGAGGTGCTCAGCCATGGGGCGGACCGGGCCAAGGCACGGAAACGACGACGGGCCGCCGACTCAGGGGCGGAGTGCCCGGGGAAAAGAACTGGAACTGCTGGAACGTCCATACTCCAATTGTAGAAGCGGCTGAATTATTCACAAGAGGAAGACCCCTCTGCCGAAGATCCAATGAGGTGCCTATGCTCTATGCATGTCAGAAATTTGGAACGTGGCACAGGAAAGCCCGACCACCGCAGCACTGGTTCTCCTCCAGCTAGCCTGCTTTCTTGGTTTCGGGTTCCTCCTGTCCAAGGAAGACATGGCGACGCATCGTTTGCCCAACCGGCTACTGGCTTACTGGTTGGCGGCCAGCATCGTGGTGATCGCGCCGCTGGGGATCTTCCGTTCTGATGGGCATGGGCTGCTGATGAGCCTTTTGGGGTTGCTGCTGCTTGGCGGAGGCTATCTGCTCCTCGCGCTGATTTCCGCTGGGGCAATGGGCATGGGCGATGTGAAGCTGGCCGGCGTGCTGGGGATGAATCTCGGATACTATTCCTTGCCCAGTTTGTTCTTCGCGACCTTGCTTGCCTTCCTGCTGGCCACCGGCTGGGTTATCGGGGGCGTGGCGGTGCGGAAATTGACGCTGAAATCAGCGGTCCCTTTCGGTCCCTTCATGCTCATTGGGTCTTTAGCAGTGCTGCTTATGGCACGATGAAATCATGGCAACTCCAGAATTCGTAACCCATCTTCGAGAACGCATCGGTCATGAACTGCTATGGCTCTCCGGGGTGAAAATAGTTGTCCTCCACGACAGCCGGGTGCTGTTGGTGCGACGTGCTGACAATGGCAAATGGACCCTGCCGGCAGGAATTATTGATCCAGGCGAAGAGCCTTCGCATACAGCACACCGCGAAGTGCTGGAAGAAACCGGCGTCGAATGCGAAATCACGGACCTGTTGGGGGTCGGGGTGACAGCTCCCACGGTGTATCCCAATGGGGATCACGCGCAGTACCTGGATGTAGTTTTCAAGGCTCGGCACCTTTCCGGCACGGCGAAGGTCAACGATGACGAGAATTTGGAAGTGGGGTACTTCGAACTGGCTGACCGGCCAGAACTCCCGCCGCTGCACGAACGGGCGCTGCAATGGGCACTGGACCCTCGGCCCGGTGGCTATTTCGCCAGTTGACGTTTTCTGCCTTCAAATCCGCTGTGGCATGCGTGAATGCCGCCGGCATGAGCTTAGACTTGCTCCATGACCGGGATTGGACTGATTGAACCTTCTGCCGCACTGCATGCTTCCTTCATGCGGAGCACAACCGAATGGGCGGGGGCGGAGCAGGACGGGGCCTCGGTCTTCTACGCTGCCAAATACGGTTGGGATCTGCGCAACGCAGAAGACTTCGCGCAGTGGGTCCAGCTGCTCAAGGATCTGGAAAAGCCGCACTTCACGCCACCGGAAGGCTTCGTTGCGCAAAGCACCCTGTGGCTAGCGCACGACGATGAGTACTTGGGCGCGGTCAGCTTGCGTCACGAGCTGGGCAATGATTTCCTTCGCGAAGTCGGCGGGCACATCGGCTACGGCATACGCCCGGGCGCCCGTGGCAATCGCCTGGCCAGAACCGCGCTCGCCGGATCCCTGGAACAAGCCCGCAGCCTTGGCCTGCCGCGGGTCCTGCTTACCTGCAACGACTCCAATACTGCTTCGGCGCGAACCATCGAAGCTTGCGGCGGAGTCCTCGAACGCGTCACTCCGGTTGCCGAAATCGGGCCCCGCTTCGGCTCCACTGAGGACCTGCGACGCTATTGGATTGAACTGAGCTAGTTCGCTGGAAGCACCTCGCGGAATACGCGCAACGTATTTCCGCCCATGATGGCCGCGATTTCCGTATCCGAATAGCCGCGATTCATCAGTTCCTGGGTGATGACAGCAATCTGGCTGGCATCCCATGCGACGGTAGTTGCTCCGTCGAAGTCGCTGCCCAAACCGACGTGTTCGATTCCTGCGACCTTGATGACGTGCTCCATCGCGTCCACCACCGAATCCACATCCAGGGTGCAGACCGCAGCGTCCCAGTAGCCAATTCCGATAACGCCGCCGGTCTCGGCTATGGCCTGGATCTGATCGTCAGTGAGGTTCCGGTTCACATCGCAGGTGGCTTGGACACCGCCGTGGCTGAATACCACGGGTTCAGTAGCCAGGGAGAGGACTTCATTGAAAGCCGCGTCGCTGGAATGCGCCAGGTCGACGATGACCCCCAGCTCTTCCATGCGCTTGAGTGCAGCACGGCCAAGGTCGGTGAGCCCTGATTTCTCGACCCCGTGTTTGGAGCCGGCCACCGAGTTGTCGAAGAAGTGCGTGAACCCGGCCATGCGCATGCCATCGTTGAACAGGACATCCACGTTCCTGACGTCGCCCTCAAGATTATGCAGGCCCTCTACCGAGAAGAGGCCCCCGGTGACCTGCTGGCCGCTCTTGCGGTCCTTGAACAGTTGGTCGAGCTCGGCGGTGGTGGTGATGGTGCGCAGGGTGCCTTGCGAGTCGGCGGCGTCGTCGCGCAGCTTCTTGGCCTGGTAGCGCGAACGCTCCAGGAGCGAGAACCAGGTCTGAGGCGGTTGCAGCTGGACAATGCCCAGCAGCGTAATGTTATCCGATTCGGCGCTATTGGAGTCGTAATTCTGGCCGACGGGCGACTTGGATACCGAGGAGAAGACCTGCAGGGCGACATTGCCTTCTTCCATGCGCGGCAGGTCGACATGGCCGCGGTCCGAGCGCTTGAGCAGCGAACGGTCCCACATCAAGGTGTCGGCATGCATGTCGGCAATCTGCAAGCGCGAATGCAGGTCCGCGGCGTCGTCGCCGACCGCTGGCAGACCCGCGGCCTCGATCTTATTGCGGGTGTTTTCCACGATGCCGGGAGCAAAAGCGAAGAATGCGGCCAAGAGGACTACCAGCGTGCCGGAAATCCAGAGGCCAAGACGTTTAAAAGAGCGAGATGTGGTGCGGGTCATAAGTGGAGGCTAGCAGATGTTACCGGTAAGTAGGAGTCTGTTTTTCCGGGTTAAAGTGCGCTACCGCGACCCGATGCCGAGCATCGAACCGCGGTAGCAGCAGGGGTGGAGCAGCAGGGAATTAGTGCTTGCCCACCATGGTGGAAACATCCAGAAGCTGATCGAGCTGTTCCTCGGTGACTTCACCGCGTTCAACGAAGCCCAAAGCGATGGTTGCTTCGCGTACGGTCAGCCCCTCGGCAACAGCCTTCTTGGCGATCTTGGCTGCGTTTTCATAGCCGATCAGCTTATTCAGCGGGGTGACAATCGATGGGGAAGCCTCGGCCAGGAAGCGCGCGCGTTCCACATTGGCCTTGATGCCGTCGATCATCTTTTCGGCCATCACCGTTGAGGTGCTGGACAGCAGGCGAATGGATTCGAGCAGGTTGGAGGCCATGACCGGGATGCCCACGTTCAGCTCGAAGGCGCCGTTGGTTCCGGCCCAAGCGATGGCGGTGTCGTTGCCGATGACCTGGGCTGCTACCTGGATGGTTGCCTCCGAAATGACCGGGTTGACCTTGCCGGGCATGATGGAGGATCCTGGCTGCAGATCAGGGATCGCAATTTCTCCCAAGCCGGTGTTGGGGCCGGAGCCCATCCACCGCAGGTCATTGGCGATCTTGATCAGCGAGATAGCGATGGTGCGCAAAGCTGCGGAGGCCTCGACCAGTCCGTCGCGGTTGGCCTGTGCTTCGAAATGGTTGCGCGCCTCGGTGATGGGCAGGCCGGTGTCTTCGCGCAGGAACTCGATGACCTGCTGCGGGAAGCCGTCCGGGGTGTTGATGCCGGTGCCTACCGCGGTGCCGCCCAGGGGAACTTCGGCAACGCGTGGCAGGGCCGCTTCGATGCGTTCAATGCCGTAGCGTACCTGTGCCGCGTAGCCGCCAAATTCCTGGCCAAGGGTGACTGGGGTGGCATCCATCAGGTGGGTGCGGCCGGACTTGACCACATCCTTGAACTCGGCGGACTTCGCCTCCAGTGAGGAAGCCAAGGTTCCGAGGGCCGGGACCAGGTCATTGAGCAGAGCTCCGGTGGCGGCAACATGCACGGACGTCGGGAAGACGTCGTTGGAAGATTGCGAGGCGTTCACGTGGTCGTTCGGGTGGACCTCGGTGTTGCTGTCCCGGGCCTTCAAGGCACGGGTGGCCAATTCGGCGAGAACTTCGTTGGTGTTCATATTCGAGCTGGTTCCGGAACCGGTTTGGAATACGTCGATGGGGAAGTGCTCGTCGTACTGCCCGGTAGCGACCTGATCGGCTGCGGCCACAATGGCCTCAGCGCGTTCTTCGTCGAGTACGCCGAGCGCCAGGTTGGCTCGTGCGGCGGCCTTCTTGACCTGGGCCAGGGCCTTGATATGCGAGGATTCCAAGGTCTTGCCCGAGATCGGGAAATTATCGACGGCACGCTGGGTTTGCGCGCGGTACAGGGCCTGAGCCGGAACTCGGACTTCGCCCATGGTGTCATGTTCGATACGGAAATCGTCACTGTTAGTCATGAGCCCAGAGTACGCCCGAACCGTCATCGAATGACAGGTCTCTGACGTAAACATCACAACCAACAGTGACGCTTCACCGATTTGGGAATAAAAGCCGTTTTACAAGGCTCTTCCTGAAGCTTGGAGCTTCTAGTCGAGGCCCAGGCTGGAGACCAGCTGGGCACGGCCATCGTGCAGGTGGTAGGCAACGCCGGCGACCGCGGTGCGGCCCTCTTCGATGGCCAGCGCGATGATGCTGGACAGGTCGACGAGGCGGTCGGTGGTCTGCTTGACGTGCTCGACAACGGTGCCGTTCACGTCGGTGATGCCCTTGCGTTCGGCGGCATGGACTGAAGGGGTGATGTGCTCGACCAGGTCGCGAACGAAGCCCTTGGGCATGTTGCCAGTTTCCTTGGCCTGGATGGCGCTGGTAATCGCACCGCAGGAGTTATGCCCGAGGATGACGATCAACGGCACGTTCAGGGCGTCAACAGCGAATTCCAATGAACCGAGGCTTGCTGGATCCAGGACATGGCCTGCGGTACGCACCACGAACATGTCGCCCAAACCCACATCGAAAATGATCTCTGCCGCAAGGCGGGAATCAGAGCAGCCGAAGATGACAGCGAAAGGTTCCTGGCCGGAGATCAACTTCTGCCGTCGAGCACTGTCCTGGTTGGGGTGCTGGGTATCTTCGTTGACGAAACGGAAATTGCCGGCGCTGAGCTTTTCCCAAGCCTCTTTAGGCGTCAGGGTCGGTTGTGTTGATTCAGAGAGCATGACTCAGATTCTACGGGATGCTGTTCGAATATCGAATATATGACTGGCTTTTCCCGTGAACGTGACTTAATCCAGCTCGCTAGCGACCTGTTCGGCAACACTGTTCAGCTGTTCGGCCGAGGTGTCACTGGAAAGTACGACGGTGGAGTCCTCGAACTCGGAGATCAGGTACGTGCTCTGGTCCTTGATGCGCACTTCCCACTGCGCTCCGCCGATGGTGCGAGTTTCGGTGGGCGTCGCCGCATCGGTGATCAGGGCAATCCATGTCGGGTTGGCGTCAGCAGCCTGACGAACCCACACGAAGTTCTTGTCTTCGAAGACGAGGCCGCATTCCCAATAGGGGACACCCTGTGCAGTGTTAGCCTGCCAGCGAGCGAAGTTCGCGTATTCCTTGTCGCCCAGTTCCGGGGCGAAGATCTCAAAGCCAGAAATCTGTTCCGTCTGTTCCGCGGTGGCCTGCAGGTTGACGTCGCTTTCAAACGCGTCGTCCTTGGGCGGCGGGTTGAGCATGAGCACCGGAATGAGTATGGCAACCGTGAAGCCGATGGACAGCACCATGCCCTTGAAGGTCTGGTTCGCGCGCTTGGCCTGCTTCTCGGTGAGCTGCGGCTTGTACGGCAGATCCTCGAAGGTGGCATTCGGATCGTCGAGGCTTCGAGGGGACGCAGCAGGCGTCTGGGTACCGTTGACCGTGTTGCCGGTAGCCGGGACGCTGTTCTCGGTGTTCTTCTCAGGTTGCACGCCTTCCATTCTCCCCGAAGATTCTGTGGAATTCGAACCAGAGTGCCCAAACGCACGTCGAGCTATGAGCAGGCACTCCCGACACGAACTGTAAAGCGAAAACTCTAGAGGATAGAATGTCCTTGTTTGCATAGGCGCAATGACTACGACTCAGTGATGGGATCTTTCGTGACCGAAAAGAACAATTATGCCCACCTTTCTCCGCGACTGTCGGTTTCCGACGCGGAGCCGGACCGCAACCTAGCACTGGAGCTGGTGCGTGCAACCGAAGCGGCAGCCATCGCTTCCTCGCCGTGGGTCGGATTCGGTGACAAGAATGCCGCAGACGGTGCCGCAGTCGACGCCATGCGCGGCTTGCTGTCCACCGTGAACTTCAACGGCGTTGTCGTGATTGGCGAAGGTGAAAAAGACGAAGCTCCAATGCTGTTCAACGGAGAACAGGTTGGCAGCGGCACCGGCGCCGAATGCGACGTCGCAGTCGACCCGATTGACGGAACCCGTCTGACCGCGCTGGGCCTGAACAACGCCCTGTCCGTGTTGGCCGTAGCCGACCGTGGTTCGATGTTCGACCCCTCCGCCGTGTTCTACATGGAGAAGCTGGTCACCGGGCCAGAGGCAGCCGAGCTCGTTGACCTCCGCCTGCCAGTGAAGCAGAACCTGCATCTGATCGCCAAGGCCAAGGGCAAGAAGGTCAGCCAGGTGACTGTGACCATCCTGGACCGCCCACGCCACGCTGGCCTGATCGAGGAGATCCGCGCGGCTGGTGCCCGCACCAAGCTGATTATGGACGGTGACGTTGCCGGCGCCATCGCCGCAACCCGCGAAGGCACCGGCGTTGACGCGCTGATGGGTGTCGGCGGCACCCCTGAAGGCATCGTGACCGCCTGCGCTATCAAGGCGCTGGGCGGCGTGATCCAGGGCCGCCTGTGGCCAACTGATGACGACGAGAAGCAGAAGGCCATCGACGCCGGCCACGAATTGGGCCGCGTGCTGACCACGAACGACTTGGTGACCTCGGATAACTGCTACTTCGCAGCGACCGGCATCACCGATGGCGACCTGCTGCGCGGTGTCCGCTACAAGGACAACCGCATCCACACCCAGTCGATCGTCATGCGTGCCAAGTCCGGCACCATCCGCTTCGTCGAGGGTGAGCACCACCAGGATAAGTGGGAAGCCTACACCCGCTAATCCGCATCTGATTGCAAAACTGCGAGCCATGGACTTGATTCAAGTCCATGGCTCGCAGTTTTGCGTTTGGCCCCTATAGTGCCACGAAGGGCCTCAGTGCAGTGCAGCTAGTCGATCTGAGCGCTGGCTGCGAAGAGCTGGCCCGGAACGGTGCCCTGCAAAATGGCGGTGGCTGGCAGTTCGGCCGCGGTGAGGAACAACGACTGCCCGCGGCTGATGCTGCGTTCGCCCTCGCGGGTGGCGACCAGGAACTCACCGGCGGTGCACAGCAGCACAGCGGCACCGTGCAGCTGCAGATCAGCGGCAAGGCCCGGCTCTATGGGATCGAGTACCTGCAGCTGGAACTCTTCGAAGTCGGGCTTGTACAAGCGGTCATGGGTATCAAGGGCCACCGGCTCCAGGATCGGGGCAGGGGAGGGGGCAGCAATGGTGACGTCCAGCAGTTCGGGAACATCGATATGCTTGCTGGTCAGGCCTCCACGCAGCACATTATCCGAATTGGCCATGACCTCGATTCCCAAACCGCGCAGGTAGGCGTGGACGTTGCCGGCGCCCAGGCTGATGGCCTGGCCAGGCTCCAGGAAGATCAAATTCAGCAGCAGTGCGACCAAGACCCCCGGATCGCCAGGATAGATCTTGTTGATCGAGGCTAGCTCGGCGAAATGGGCATTGCCGTGCAATTCGGGGCTGCCTCCCACTGCTTCGCTGATCTGCGCTACCAGCTGGGAAATTTCCTCCCCCGCGGTCAGCACATGCTTGAAAGTCCGGGCCAGCGGATCGGTGCCCTGCAGCAGGTCGAGCAGCTGGCCTATCGGTGCATGCGCCGAGTCCGGCAGCTGCGCGGCCAGGATCTGCAGGTCTTCAACAATCTGCGCTGGTTGGCGGAAGCCCGATAGCGCCACGAAGTCGGTGAGGGCAAAGAGCATCTCCGGCTTGTGGTTGTCATCGCGGTAGTTGCGGTCAGCAGCATCCAAAGGCTTGCCGTCCGCGTTTTCCTGGGCGAAACGCTCTTGGGCCTGCTTCAGCGTGGGGTGCGTCTGGATCGACAGCGGCTGGGTCGCCGAGAGCACCTTGAACAGGTAGGGCAGACGTCCGTAGCGCTGGGCGACTGCTGAACCCAGTATGTGCTCTGGATCCTCGGCGATGAAATCATTGAGCGCTGTCCCGCTATCGGAGATCCGGCTCGGGCACCCGGGATGGGCACCGAGCCACATCTCGGCCTGCGGGGTGGTTTCCGCGGGCAGATCGAGCAGATCGGAAATCTGCGAAGCAGATCCCCAGTGGTAGTCCCTAATCGCGTTTTTCAACTCGAACACGTCTTTTGACCATAGCCTTTCAGGAGCGGTAGTTGGGTCGCATGGCGGTCGGGGGGTCTTAACCGTTTACGGAACCGAGCATTCGTCGTTATTGGCCGCGATCTCTGAAATCAACGTGCGGTAGCCGGCCATTTCCAATTGCACCAAGTACTCTTCGGTGATCGGGCTGCCATCTGGCTGGGTGAATTCCGGGCTGTCCTCTTTCGACAGCTTCGGAGCATTGTTCACGTCAGTGGTTTCCGGCGCTTCTTCGGAAGCCTGGGTTGTTTCTTCCGGAGCCGAGGACTTGGAGGTGTCCTCGCTCTTTTCAGGATTGTCCTTCTTCTTTTCCTTCTTCTTCTCCGGCTCGTTCTGCTTTGCGATCAACGTCTGGATACGCTCTTGCAGCTTGTCGAAGTCGGGGTAGGTGGAGAAGCTGCGTTCGAAGTCCGGCGCACCGAGGGTCAAGCGGGCCATCGGCTCCTTGGAGACCTTCTCGGCCAGGGATACGAAGGAACCGAGCTGACCTGCTGGAATGTCGGTTTCAACGAGCTGTTCACCGGCGGACATGATCGAAGTGAAATTGCTCAGGATCGTTTGCGGCTTGAACTGCTTGATGATTCCCTGCTGCAAGCACTGCTGGCGCTTGATGCGGTGGTAGTCATCGGTGAAGTCGCGTGAGCGAGCAAACCACAATGCCTGCTTGCCGGTGAATTCGTGGGTGCCCGGTGCGAACCAGTGCGTGCGCACGGTGCTGTTTTCGTGGTATTTCCCGTTGTAGGGAACCCATCCGCCGGAGTCGATGGTGACCCCGCCCAATGCGTCGACAAACTGCTCGAACCCGGCCATGTTGATCATGACGTAGCCCTGGACAGGGAGCCCCGTGGTGCCTTCCAGCGCGTCCATGGCAGCTTGCGCGCCGACGTTCTTCACGGTCTCGGGGAAAGCATCCGCGTGCTCGGTTTCGGCATTGCGGTAGATGGCGTTGAAGATGCATTCGTCGCCGCAGTTGTAGCCTTCGGGCCAGATCTTCTCCATGGGCGAGCCCGGGGCGAAGCGTGCGCTCTGGAAGTTGCGCGGCACCGAGATCAGCAGGCTCTTGCCGGTTTTGGCATCAACAGAAAGCAGAGCCGCAACGTCGGTGCGGACGCCTTCGCGGTTGGCACCGGAGTCGGCACCGAACACTGCGATGTTGTAGCGCCCGTCGACTGGCTCGAAGGCGGGTCCTTCATCGAATACGGCCACAATGGTTTCGCGTCCGGTATTCAGCAGCGAGGCGCCGTAGATGAAGACACCGCTGGTGGCCACCACGGCTGCCAGGGTGAAAATGGTAACGATGGCACGCATGCCAGGGGCCAGCAGCTTAGGCCGGATAATCACCAAGGTGTTGATGAACATGATCAGCCAGCCCAGGGCCAGCGTGCCGAGCACGATGATCAAGAACAGCTGGAAGTTCGGGTGGGCAACCCAGCCGAGAATGATCGAACGATCAATGAAGTACATGGCAACCAGCGCAAGAATGGCCAGCCAGCAGGCCATGGTGATGGACACTGCGATCCGTCCAAGCTTGCGATTTCCCGCGACCAGCTGAGCGCCGCCGGGGAAGAAGATGGTCAGCAGGACCAGGATCAGAGCCCGCTTGCTGCGCTGCGGAGAGCTGATGGTCTCTGGCTGGCGCAACGGACTTGGTGCGCGGTGACTGGCAGAACCCATGTACTTTTGGACTTTCCCTAGGAAGCGAAATTCTCGTTGGCAACTTCAGCGCGCAAAGCCGAACCCTTGGCATGGGCTTGCTCGCGCAGTGAATCTGCAAACTGAAGCAACTTTACCTGTAACGATTCGGCTAGCTCATCGGTTCCCGCTGCGAGCATGCGCACAGCCAGCAGGCCGGCATTGCGTGCTCCGCCAATGGAAACAGTTGCTACGGGGACTCCTGCAGGCATCTGGACGATGGAGAGCAGGGAGTCCATTCCATCTAGTTTAGCCAGTGGAACTGGAACTCCGATCACCGGCAGCGGTGTAACAGCTGCAAGCATGCCCGGAAGATGCGCTGCACCGCCTGCGCCGGCGATGATTGCGCGCAGTCCGCGTTCGTGGGCTTTCTTGCCGTAATCGATCATTTCTTCTGGCATGCGGTGCGCCGAAACGACGTCCGCTTCAAAAGGGATTCCGAATTCGGCCAGTGCCTGTGCGGCCAGGCGCATGACCGGCCAATCGGAATCAGAACCCATTACGAGGCCGACCAGTGGTGCTTCAGACATGAGATATTTCCTTGCGGTGTTCTAGTAAGAGCCGCTGCCCGGTACGCGGCAGCGGCTCTTGATCAAAATAAAGTCTAGACGGCGGCTTCGATGCCGTCGCGGATGAGCGCGGCAACCTTCTTGGCCTGCGAACGAAGTTCATCTACGCTTTGCCCGGCGTTAGCCACAACGTTGACGTGGCCGATCTTGCGGCCCGGGCGCACGGACTTGCCGTAGGCATGGACTTTGACTTCTGGCGCGGCGGCCAAGGCGGTTTGGAAAGCCGAGTAGAGGTCCTGGTTGGCGCCGCCGAGATAGTTCTTCATCACAGTCACGCCCAGCTCGCGGGTTTCGCCCAGCGGCAGATCCAGGACCGCACGCAGGTGCTGCTCGAATTGGCTGGTGACCGAACCGTTCATGGTCCAGTGGCCGGTGTTGTGCGGGCGCATGGCCAATTCGTTGATCACGAAACCGGCTCCTGAACCCGGGGTTTCAAAGAGCTCTGCGGCCATGACTCCGGTGACGCCGAATTCTTCGGCGATGCGCAAGGCCGCATCGGCTGCGGTGGCTACGGTGGCTTCGTCAATATCCTGGGCAGGCGCGATCACTTCATCGCAGACTCCATCAACCTGGATGGTGTGGACCACGGGCCAAGCCTTGGCCTCGCCTGAAGGGGTGCGGGCTACCAACGCGGAAAGTTCGCGGGAGAACTCGACCTTGTCCTCGGCCAGCAGCGGGCCATGGGCGAACCAGTCGGCGGAATCCCTGGCGTCTTGGGCATTGTCCAGCATCCGCACGCCCTTGCCGTCGTAGCCGCCGCGCGGGGTCTTGAGCACAATGGGCCAGCCGGTCTGCTCACCGAAAGCGATCAGGGCATCGACATCGTCAACCTTGGCCCACGCAGGGTTCGGTAGTCCGAGGCGTTCGATGGCCTCGCGCATGACCAGCTTGTCCTGGGCATGGATCAGCGCAGCCGGACGGGGCTGGATGTTGACGCCCTCATCGATCAGGGTGGTCAAGAATTCGTTGGGCACGTGCTCGTGGTCAAAGGTGACAACGTCCTTGCCCTTGGCGAATTCACGCAGGGTTTCGAGGTCTTTGTAGTCGCCTACAGGAGCGTCGGGAACGCTTCGCGCAGCCGAAACATCAGGACCTTCGGCAAGAACATGCAGTTCGAAACCTAGGTTCAGGGCCTCGGGGGCCATCATTCGGGCTAGCTGCCCGCCACCAATCACACCAATTTTTGGAAAGCTCACGATTACAAGGGTATCGAAAGCGACGTTGAGAATCGCATGCGCGTTGTCTGATTACTCTCACAATTCGGTCAATTTCCAGAAAGTGCCGATAAAATAGCAAGATCGCGCGCTTCTCGTAGTGCTTAGCGCGCCTTGTTACTGCTAGCCAGACGGGAACAATATTCCCTGGAGGACAATTGCTCGAGCGCATCAAACTCAAAATAGCCGGACTCATCTCGTTGCTGTGGCGCGAGGTGGCGAAGTTCGGCGTCGTCGGTGGCGTTGCGTTCATCATCGACTCGGGGATCTACGTCTGGCTCCTGCACGGTTCCATGAGCGATTCCCAGGTTAAAGCGAAAATCATTGCTGGCGTCGTCGCGACGATGTTCTCTTGGGTGGCCAACCGCTACTGGACCTTCCGCCACCGCCGCCAGGCCAATGTGGTGCGCGAACTCGTGATGTTCATCATCATGAATGCCATCGGATTGGGCATTGCCGCGGCCTGCGTATGGGTCACCAAATACTGGTTGGGCTTGACCGATCCGACTTCGGTGTTCATCGCCGGTTCGGTAGTCGGCTTGGTGCTCGGCACCATCTTCCGTTTCTTCGCCTACCGTTTCTGGGTCTTCGGCAGCGCGATGGATGCGGAGGAAGAATTCGCCCACGACCACGAAGTTCTGGGCAATCACAAGGCCGATACCGGCGCTGACGCAGCGCATTCCGCTGGCCAGGCCGATACCGGCACGGTACCGACGGTGGCTCGCTAATCCGCTGGTCGGTAGTCGAAGTTAATGCGTTCGCCGTCGCGCAGGCGCTGGGTCACTTCCATCCCGTCTTCTACTAGCACAATTCCGTCACCCGCTGCCCACTGGCCAATGGCGAAGGGCAGCAAGGAGAGCACGGGTTGCTGAGCACGCACTAGAATTGTTCCTTGCGCCTTAGCTTCGGTATCGAATAACGCAGCAAGGCTGACCGGGGCGTCACCATTGGTTGCGATGGCTGAGGCATCACCAGTTACTGGCGAGGGATAGAACTGATCCCCGTAGGTACGCACGGAGGCATTGAAGTCTTCTGCGACAGGGCCGAGATCCGAGCCGAAGGACAGCGCGAGAGCTGCCGGGTTCACGGCAAGGATTTCAGAGCTGCTGGGGATGCGCTCATCATCCGGTTGGGCTGTCACCCACACCGATGCCTGCTGTGCATCATCATGCCCAGCATCGACCAGCGTGGCGCCATGGTGCAGCGCGGCCAGGGCCACGACCAGGGACTTCCAATGCGCCGGCAAATCGAGCACCACGATCGAGTCTTCATCGAGGTCGAAAACCTCGCCCAAGAGATTGGCGCTTTTCGCGACCCAATTGTCAAATACCCGTCCGGACAGCTCGATGCGTTCCCCGCCGACGGAGTACCAGGTGAGCCATGGGGAGGCTGAACTGCGTCGCGGCGCGAGAAGATTTTCGACAAATGTTCGTGATTGTAGGCTATTGCTCACTGGATGTCCTTAAATTTAATTACTGAGAATTCACCGAGAATTCAGCCAAGACGGGACTCGCCCACCTCATGTGCTTCTTTTGACGGCGTGTTGTGCCGGGAGTTTCCTGAGAACTCTTCTTAGAATGACCTCCCCGCTTGACTCTAGCGGAGTTACACGGCTGTAATTAGATGGTGAGTCCGGGCAGGTTCATCACTTTTCGCTAGTTCGATGGAATAAATGCTGCCGGATGGATCGGGAGCAATGACGGCCCGATCTCCTCAAACCAATCGAAAGGTCAACATCACCATGGCGAATCTGGAGCAGGGGTACTCCGAATTTTCGACCTCGGCTGTTGCGTCGGCTCAATATGGGCTGGAGGACGCACCATCCGACTGGTTTGTCGATCCTCAAGCCGGTGAGTCCGCACGGGTTGCAGTTGCAGCCGATCTGGAGACCGCAGCCGACAGCTTCCTGAAAGAGCACGACACGTTATCCGACACCGAAGAAATCTCCTCGGTTGGCTCGTGGGCTCCTGAGCTCGACGAGGATGACGAAGTGCGCGAAACCATCAAGGCAGTTTGGCTTGGTGTTGGCGGCGAAGTTGACGAGGGCGAGCTGGGCTGGCAGGCCCGTGCTCTGTGCGCACAGACTGACCCCGAAGCGTTCTTCCCTGAAAAGGGCGGATCGACTCGCGACGCGAAACGCGTCTGCGGCGCATGTGTTGTCCGTTCGGAATGTCTAGAATATGCCTTGAGCAATGACGAGCGCTTCGGAATCTGGGGAGGGCTCTCAGAGCGCGAACGTCGCCGTCTACGGAAACGAGCAATCTAATTCGTCCGCCAATTCACGTCACCGCCATCGTTGCTTCGCACGATGGCGCTGACTTTTTACCACGCACTTTGGCCGCACTGCGAAACCAGTCCCGGCCTATCGAACGCTTCGTCGGAGTTGACGCTTCGTCCTCTGACGCATCGCTAGAGGTCCTGCGGGCGAACTTGCCTTCCAACTCCGCCTTGCTGGTCGCCGATGAAGGATCCTTGGGGCTGTCGCTGGAAGTAGCGGTTTCGCAACTGCCCGAAGCGCGTTTGGACCGTGATGAATGGCTATGGATTATCCATGATGACTCCATGCCTGCTCCCGACGCGCTGGAACAGCTGACTCGGACCGTTGAGGCCTCCGAATCGGTATCCATTGCCGGTTGCAAGCTGCTGGACATCGATAACCCGCGCCATCTGGTCGAGGTGGGGTTGAGCGTGGACCGCAAGGCCCAGCGCCTGACCATGATCGATATCGACGAAGTCGACCAGGGGCAGTACGACGGACGAAGCGATTACTTCGCCGTGTCCTCGGCCGGCATGTTTATCCGGCGCGAGGTCTTTGAGCAGCTGGGCGGATTCGACCCGGCTATTCCGGGCCGTGGCGACGACGTGGACCTATGCTGGCGCAACCGCCTGGCCGGTCACCGCGTGGTCGTGGTGCCAAGTGCCAAGATGTACCACCAAGTCGAGGTTGTCGACTCGCTGGCAGGCCCGCGCGAAGCCAAGCGCTCGGAAGTCTTCCAGCGCTTGAAGTTCGCTTCGCCTTTGGAACTGCCGTTTTTGTGGATTGGATTGCTGCTCGGCGGCATCGGCCACTTCCTCGTAGCATTGCTGGCCAAGGACCCGGGCCATGGCTTCAGCCACCTGGCTTCGGTCCTGCGCGGACTGTTCTCCCCGGGCAAGCTGGCCGCTTCACGTCGCAACGTCGCCCAGATCCGCGAAATTCCACGCCGCCAGGTCCGCAAGCTGATGGTCTCCGGCGCACAGGTGCGCGAATACCGCCGCAATGTGAATACCGGGCGTGCCGATGGCGAGGTCTACGGGGATGGCAGCGGCGCCGACGCGATGGTTGAACCTAGCGGTGACAACTTCTCCGACTTCGTGCGAATCGCCCGTCCGCCGCGCACCACCGCGGTACTCTCGCTGATTCTGGCGCTCTTGCTCTCCGGGGCCTCTTCGCTGGTTGCTTGGCGCAGCCTGCTTGGATCCACTGCTTTGTCCGGCGGCGCGCTGCGCCCGCTGTCCAACAGCAACCAGGAAATCGGCGCCAACGCCCTATCGTGGTGGCAGAACATCACCACCGGATTGAGCGCTCCGCCGGATAACTCCGATGTGCTGTTCTGGCTTTTCTCGCTGGTGACTTTCAACCATGCCAACGAAGCTTCGATCTATCTCTTCTTCGCCGCGATGCCGTTGGCCGCCCTGACCGCGTGGTGGGGCATTGGCGCGGTGAGCCGTTCGCGTGCTGTCCGGTTCTTCGCCGCATTGATCTGGGCCCTATTGCCTTCGCTGGTCTCTTCGCTGGCCTCGGGACGAGTCGGCTCGGTATTGATCCACATCTTGCTGCCGCTGTTCTTCCTGGCAATTATCCGTGCCATGAATGCCCATGTGGCCATCGAAGGCGCGAAGCCCAAGAACCCGAAGCAGCAATCCGTATCCGCATGGACCGCTTCGGCTAGCGCCGCCTTGCTGCTCTGGGTAATCTCCGCCGGTTCCGTTTCATTCTTCCTGACCGCCAGCATCCTGATTTACGTTTTGGCCATCTTCTCGGTGCGCCGCGCACGCAGCCTGTGGTGGATCCCGCTGCCTGCAATCGTGTGGAATCTTCCGCTGCTGTTTGCCGGCCTAGGCGATCTGCGGCTGCTGTTCACCGAGCCCGGCGCGGCGCGCGCGTTCTCGCCAGCTGCCCCATGGCAGATGCTGCTGGGCTTCCCGGAATCCTTCGACGCCAACGCCTCGCTGGTGGGTTGGGACTTCCTGCCCGCCGGTCCGTGGGCTTTGGTCGCCGCACTGCTGGTCGGGGCTCCAATCATCTTGCTGGCTGCTTTCGGGACCTTGAGTTCTTCGCTCAGCCACAGTTCCAGCATGCGCCGGAACTCCCGCCGCCTGCTGTGGGGCGCAGTCCTGTCGCTGGCAGCGGGATGGGCCGTCGGTTTTGTCCCGTTCACCTTGGACTCGCACACCGCGGTGAGCGCCTACACCGGTCCGTTCGTCTCCTTTGCCATGTTTGCATTGCTTGCAGCTGCCGCCAACGCGCTAGCTGCCCTGCGCCATGAAGATCAGCCGCGCTCGATGCGGACGCAGGGTTCTCGTCCGGCGATGAGCCTGATGGCCACATTCAGCGTGATCGCGGTTCTCGCTTCCGGCGCCGTGCTGCTTGGTGCCCAGCTGAATCCTGCCGCGGAGTCCGAAACGCTGACTTCCCTGAATTCGGCTCAGCAGGTGCACAGCTCCCAGCCTCGCACCCTGCCTGCCACGGCAGCCGATGCGGGACGCTCCGAATTCCAGAAGCGCACCTTGGTGCTCAGCCCGCGTTCCTCCGGTGAAATCGACAGCCAGTTGGTTTCGGGCTCCGGCGAAACCCTGGACAGCATCAGCCGCTACTCGCAGGTCAAGCAGCTAACCGGACCGCTGCTGGATCCTGAACGCAATGAAGCTTCTGCCACCGCGCAGGTTCAGAGCAAAGCAGTAGCGATGCTGCTCTCCGAGTCTGCATTGGATTCGCGCGAATCGCTGCGCGACTTGGGCGTGGGCTTTGTCGTGCTCAACGAGACTGGTGAATCTGTCCCAGCGACCGTGCGCATCCTGGATGCGGCAACTGGGCTGGCATCGGTCGGCCAGACCGACAGCGGCTGGTTGTGGCGAGTGGATTTTGAAGCCAATGAAGAGAATCAGGGCGCTGGATTTGCCCGCGTTGTCGCTGAAAACGGTGACGTGAGCGTATTGCCGACCCAGCGTGGCAAGATCGCCAATCTGGAAATTCCGGCTTCTGATGCCAAGCGGACCCTGGTCCTTGCAACAGCGTCTGATCCGAAGCTGCGGGCCAGCGTTGATGGCGAATCCCTGCGTTCGGTGTCCTATCCCGAGGATTCGGAAACTCGATGGGCCCAGGCTTACGAGCTTCCTGCCGAGGGCGGCAAGCTGACGTTGTCGCACAAGGACTCCACGGCCATACCGGTTCTGGTGCTCAGCGCGATAGTTCTGCTGATTACCGTCCTCTTGGCCATTCCGGTGCCAAGCTCGCGGCGATTCGCCAACTACCGCAACAACGAATACCGCTTCCGTGAACCACGCGACGAAAATGAAGAACTCGCCGACGGCTCGGCCGTTTTGGCGGCCGCCGAAGTCCAGAGCCCGGCTACCGGCACCATGCCACTGAGCCGACGCGAGGCACGCGAACGCGCCAGCGAGATGCGTGAGAACTTGACCCCGAAGCTCAGCGACCGGATTTCGGACGCCGATGCCGAGCAGGAGAAGAAGTAGTGAGCGACGAGAAGAACGTGAACTCAGCGGATTCTGCTGACAAGCCAACTGAACAGACCCCGGCCCCGAAACCGGCCTCCGCGCAACCAGAAGCCAAGGACACCACCCCAGTGTCGGCGACACTATCGCGTGCTGAGACAAAGGCTGCCAAGGCCCGGGCCAAGGTCGATGCCAAATTGGACAAGGCCCGCGCCAAGGAAGCCCAGGCCCGGTCCAAGGCCGAAGCGAAGAACGCCGAGAAAGCGGCGAAGGCTGAAGCCAAGGCCGCTCAGCGGGAAGAACCAAAGGCAAAGCCGCAGCCTGAGGCGAAGTCAGGGAACAAGGACGCCAAGGAAACGGTGCCCACCGCGCAGGCTGCCCAGGCGAAGGCTCAAGGCGAACCGGCGGAACAGAAGCCGGCTCCCAAGCCGGACTCCGTTCAAGCCGGATCGGAGCAGCCCGAGGCTGCGCACGCCAAACTGCCTGCAACTGATGCAGCCGCCGCGGGCACCACTGATGCAGCTGCGCAGCCGGAACACTCCCAGGGCGCCGAGCCTGCCAAGAACGCCGGCCCAGCCGCGGCTGGAAGCAAGACGGGGCCTGGTGCCGCCCAGGACGCTGGACCGAAGAAGCCTGCAGCCCAGGACCCTGTAGTTGTTCCCGAACCAGTCAAGCCGCCGGCCGCAGAAGCGGCTAGGGCTTCCGGGAAGCAGAACGATGCCGGGGACTCCTCGGGGCAGCAAGGCGCAGCTGCGCAAGTTGCCGGCGTGGCAGCCACTGGTGCCGCAGCTGGCGCTGGTTCCACCGAGGCTGAGAAGAACCAGCCGGCCGGCCCGAAGCCTGGAGAAGAAGCCGCGAAGGCATCAGAACCGGAAGATCCGAAGGCTGCCAAGCGCCGCCATCGGCTGGAGAAGGTTCGCGCGCGGAACGCCGCGAAGGAAGAACTTGCCGCTGCCAGTGCGCTGGCTGCGCCTGCAGCCGGGCCGCAGGCGGAATCGGTGGACGGCAACGTATCGAAGCGTCGCCAGAAGCTGGACAAGGCCCGCGCCGCGGCCTCCAAGGATGCGGCAGCCGCGCCGACGCGCAAGAAGACCGGCGCGATTCTGCTCAGCCTGGTAGCCGTTGCGGCTGCCGGCGCTGCAGTGGGTGCCGGATCAATTTTTGCCCCGGCACCGGCCGAAAAGTCGTTGCCAGCTGCCGTGACGAACCTGCCCGCAGGTGACTCCAGCAGCGTTTGCTCGGCAACCCCGCAGCTGCTCAAGGGCGTGGAAGGCACCGATGCGCAGTTTGCCCCAGGTGCCAAGGACATTTCCAGCAACCTGCGCAGCATTGCCGTTTCGGATCTGGCCAAGCGCATTCCGGGCTCATCCTTCACCAAGCTCGACGGCAGCGGCGCGCATGAGCTGACTGGACGCATCGCTGAGGATGAAGCTGCCGAGGCCCGTGGCGCTGATGATGAGGGCCTGACCGGCCGCGCCAGCAAGGTTTCAACTGCCAACGATATCGATGACGCCCAGGTCTACACCTTGCAGCCACTGGGCGAAATCGCTTCGAAGGGCAGCGCCGTGCGCAGCTACCAAGCCAAGGATGGCGACCTGGCAGGGCTTGCTGCCGCAACGTGCCAGGCCCCGGCGTCCAACTGGCGATTCACCGGCCTGCAGACAAGTACCGGTTCCACCAGCGTGATGCATTTGGCCAACCCAACGCATACCACTGCCCAGGTGTCCCTGCGGCTTCGAGGTCCAGACGGCTTGATCGACACCTCGACGCTGCAGAACATTGTTCTGGCAGCGGGGGAGAGCCGGGCCATCGTGCTCGGCGGCTACGCGCAGAACCTGAATTCTGTTTCGGCTGAAATTACCAGTGTTGGCGGAAAAATCACTGCATCGGTCCAACAGGCCGCCCTGCGCGGTTTGACCCCGTCGGGTGTTGAACTGGTCAGCGCCAACGCGACGGCTTCCAATAGCCAGGTGATTCCGGGAGTGTGGATCGAGAGCAAGGAGAATATTTCCAAGCTCAGCAAGGACAACAAGTCCTTGGTTCCACAGCTGCACGTTGCGGCAACAGGCTCCTCGGGCGCTGGATTCAAGGTGAAGGTCCTGGGCGAAGACGGCGAAGTCGCCGCCAGCTTCGACGATAACCTCGCCGTCGACTCCGACGCGACGAAGATTGTGGATCTGACCCAGCTGGCGGGTGGCTATTACACGGTAGTTGTCGAGTCCGATGCTCCGGTCACCGCAGCGGTGAAGATGGTTCGCGGTGCGGACCCGAAGGACTCCTCGGACACTGCCTGGGCGGTGAGCTCCAACGCGCTAGCCGGTACGCAGGCCATGCCGTTGTCGGCTAATGGCACTGGGAAATTCGCCATCGCCGCCGTAGCTGCAGACTCAGCGGTGGAAGCAGTGGTGGTCAATAAGGACGGCAAGCTGGAGGAACCGAAGAAACTCCAGATCAAGGCCGGGCAGAATGTTGTCTTCGATCCGAAATCTGTCTCCGAAGATGCCCAAGCAGTCATCTTCTCGACAGATGCCAACGCTTACCTGGCCCAGCTGGTGCTCGGTTCCGAACGTTCCATCGCTTGGGCTGCCATGCCACAGGCGAATGCCGGACGCGACGGCATTGTGGTGAACATCGGCGGCTAGGAATCCGCCATTAAGGAACTGGATAATTGAAGACCCCTTTCGCATGGCTGGCTGAGCGGATCACACTGGAACGTAGTTCACTCAAGGCAGCTTCGCTATCGGCAATGATCGCAGCGATTCTGATTATTGTCGGCGGCGGTGTCGTTCGAGTCACCGGGTCAGGACTAGGCTGCCCCGACTGGCCAACCTGCACCGGCGGCTCCATCGCGCCAACCGCTGAAATGGGGATTCACGCGACCATCGAGTTCGTCAATCGGCTACTCACCTTTGTCCTGTGCGCAGCGGTTGGTTGGGTCATCATTGCCGCCCGACTGCAACGCGAACCAGTTCCGGGCATCACCCGATGGGCGTGGTTCCAGTTCTGGCTTGTTGTGCTCAATGCGGTCATTGGCGGGATCACCGTCTGGGTGAAACTGAACCCCTACGTAGTTGCCGCCCATTTCCTGGCTGCGACCTTGCTGCTCACTGCCGCTGCGGCCACCTGGGACAAGGTGCAGAATCTGGGAAACGCCGGCTCAAAAGCCAGTACGGATTCGCTGAAGTCGCTGGGAACCTGGTTAGTTGTTCTCAGCGCCCTGCTTGTCATCATTGGCACCGGGGTGACCGGCTCAGGTCCGCATGCCGGAGACTCGGCCGAGGTCCCGCGGATGGGCTTCGACTGGCTGCAGATCATTCTCGTGCATGCCGCAGCAGCCGTGGGCGCACTGGTTGTTGCTTTGGTGATGTGGCGTCAAGCAAGAAAAGAACAAGTACCGGACGTGGCGCACAAAGCCAAGCTCTACCTCTGGGTATTGGCCGGACAGGGGCTGCTCGGAGCGATCCAGGCCATGACCAGCCTGCCAGAGCTGCTTGTGGTCGCCCACTTGGTTGGTGCTGCGCTGGTATGGATCGGTGCCGTGCGCGTTGGCCTGGCCTCCCATGCGCCGGGACGTGAAAGCCGGATCCAGGCCCACTAGAGAAGATCGTCCTAGTAGTCCGGATCCTCAGGGAAATACGCGGGGTCCACTTCCGAGATGGGTTTCATCCAAAGCTGTGCGACCTCGTGCACCACGCACTGATGGACCAGATCCAAGAGTTCGCCGGTGTTTTCCGCAATCTGCTCAATGGGCAAGCGATAAATGATGATGCGCGCTGGGCGGCTAGCCGAAGCTGATTTTGATGATGCAAGCGGCACCCGCTCGCCCAGTGCAGCAGCCTGTTCCAGCAGCTTGTCACTGGGCACCGGATCAATCAGGAAATCGATCTTTTCAATTTCTCCGGGCCAGCGTTCCGAGAGCCTTTGCGCACTGGCCATCACGGCATCATCAAATCGTTCCGGCCGTGAACGGTAAGCAGGAAGATGCATGGGCATCAGCGGGCCACGCCGCCCGCGTCCGTGGCGGTGGCGCCGGGAACCGCTTGGCGGATCAGGCAACTTGGAGTTCATTAACTCAGCCTAGCGCTTGCGACACTGTGCCGGTGCCCATCAGCCCGCAAATGGGCGAAGATCCCAAGGATGTGCTGACCAGCCGAGTAGAATGGCAAACGTGGAAGGTCTTCGTCTTTGTTCTCGCCCAGCCTGCCGTGAAACGGCCCGCGCTACTCTTACCTACGTATACGCAGATTCAACTGCTGTTCTTGGGCCTTTGGCGACGTACCCGGAACCGCACTGCTATGACCTGTGCGCCCGCCATGCGAACCGTCTGACAGTTCCCAGCGGGTGGAGCCTGATCCGTGGCGCCATCCCAGATGTGCTTGAACCAGAAGATGAGCTGAACGCGTTGGTGAATGCCGTCCGCGATCGCGAACCAAAGGTTCGCGAACCTCGCCACGCATCGGATTCGCCCATTGATTCAGTCCGTCCCCGCGATATCCGTGCACAGCGCTTTGACACTCGCGTCCGCTTGGCTGTGCTCCCAGCTGGCGACGAAGAAGCCTAGACCTTCTTCTCGAAGAATTCTTGAACCTGCATCGGCACTTTGGCGGCATCTGCAGCGCCTCTTTGTGTCCTAGCTGAAATCCAATTGTGGTGTGGTAATCCGTCAGATGACTCGCCTCGCTGGATATGCTAAAGGCGCGTGCGCCGTACTCGGCCCGTAAAGCAACCCCAAAACAGCACACCATCGCGCGAATTGCAGGAGGACTCCTCATGGCTGAGGCGGCGAAAAACCCCACTGGAGGGCAAGGAACTACGGGCCAGCCGGCACCGGCTGCCACTGGCAACATGCCAGGCCCACAGACCAGCCTGAGCCAAAAAGCTGAAGAGCTTACTGCGCGCCTGGAAAAGCACAAGAACCAGGCCCAGGCAAACGCCGCTGCCCAAAAGGAAGAAGCCCGCAAAGAGGCCATCCGCCGCGCGATGTCCGGCAAAACCGACGCCGAGACCAAGAACCCAACTGCAGCTCCTGCAGCCAAGGCGCAGCCTGCCCCCGTGAAGCCAGCGGCAGACAAGCCTGCCGCGACCCCTGCGGCCAAGCCAGCTGAGGCCAAGCCTGCTGCGGCCAAAGCCCCGGCAACCAAGCAGCCGGTCAAGCCAGCGCCCGTCAAGCCCGCGGCGTCCAAGCAGGCAGCCGCCAAGCCAGTTGCGGCGAAACCTGCGGCCGCGAAGCCTGCCGCCAAGGCGCCCGCTGCGAAGCCGGCCGCTAAAGAGCCAGTAGAAGATGTCATTCGCGCCATCAAGCTGCCGCACGAAATCGAAGCGGAGAAGCAGGTGCAAAGCGAAGCCGCCGCCGGTGCCGGGAAGTCCGCTGAGCCGCAGGCCAGCGAGAAGGCAACCACCGTGCAAAGCGTGCCACCGGTGTCTGCTGCTCCGAAGACCGGATCCCTGCCAACAACAAAGGCTGCCGTTGCCCAGGCGCGCAACCGCGTCTTTGGCAGCTACGCGCCAGAACCGGAACCTTCCGAAGCGGCCGTGAAGCGCCGGGTTGCGCGCGAACGGGCGCTGAACTCGAAGCCGGCCCTGGGCCGTACTGCCCAGGTGATCGTGGCTCTGGTCTTCCCGCTGCTGACCTTGATCGCTGCCATCCGTTTGGTTGCCACGCCGGCTTTCCTGGCTCTGTCCTACGGCCGCCCTGGATTCCCGAGCGATTCCTTTGGTTTCACCGATTCTGAACGCCTGACCTACGGCAGCTACGGTGTGGATTACCTGAACAACTTTGCCGGCCCCGAATACTTGGCCGGCTTGAAGCTTTCCACCGGTTCAAGCATGTTCACCGAAGGGGAGGTCCAGCACATGGTGGACGTGAAGAACCTCATCGGGTTCGCCTATATCCTCGGAGCTGTTCTAGCGGTCATCTTGATCATCGGTGTTTGGTACCTCGCCAAGCGCTATGCAGGCGGCGTACGGCGTGCATTGTTCTCGGGAGCGATCTTGGCCTTGGCGGGCATTGCTGCGCTGGCCGTCTCCGCGATTGTGGGATGGGACAATTTCTTCACCCAGTTCCATGCCCTCTTCTTCTCCGACGGCACCTGGACCTTCAACGTCAGCGATACGCTGATCCGCCTGTACCCAGAGCAGTACTGGCTCGATAGCGCCATCGGCATCGCCGTGCTGGTGCTGGCCACGATCGTCGCTGTGTTGATCAGTTGCTGGCCAACCGGCCGCCGCCGTGAGGCGGCCCGGCTGCGCCAGGAGGCCCGTGCGTTCGGCATTGGCAACTAGCTGGCACAAGGCTTAAAGCACTGGGGGAGCAGTTCATGGCGAACTGCTCCCCATTGCTTTACCCAGTGGGAATTACTGGCGGTAGAGGGCTTCCACGCGGCCTTCGAATTCTTCGAGAACGCTCTGGCGCTTGAGTTTCAACGAGTTGGTCAGGTGCCCGGAAGCTTCGGTGAATTCCTCTTCCAGGACCACGAATTTGCGAATGGACTCAGCCTTGGAAACGGTCAAGTTAGCGGTATCCACGTAGCTCTGGATTTCGGCGATCACTGCTGGGTTGATCGCCGCCTCAGCCAGGGTCATGGCTTCAAGCCCCTTGGCCTTGGCCCACAGCACCAGTTCTTCGGGATCCAGGGTCATCATGGCCGTAATGAATGGGCGCTGTTCGCCAGCCAGTACGCACTGGGAGACGATGCGTCCGGCGCGGACCATCTCTTCCAACGGGCCAGGGGAGACGTTCTTGCCGCCGGCGGTGACGATCAGTTCCTTCTTGCGGCCAGTGACCTGGAGGAATCCTCCATCATCCAGGACACCGGTGTCACCAGTCTTGAAATAGCCGTCTTCATCGAAGACTTCAGCCGTGGCGGCAGGGTTGTTGTGATAGCTTGCAAAAACCCCAATGCCCTTGACCAGGATTTCACCGTCATCGGCGATCCTGATGGAGGTGCCGGGAAGCGGACGACCCACGGTGCCCACGCGGATTCGTGATGCTTGATTCACGGTGGCTGGGGCGGTGGTTTCGGTCAGGCCGTAGCCTTCGAGCAGTTCAATGCCAGCGCCGCGGAAGAAATGAGCCAAGTCCGGGTTCAATGCACTGGCTCCGGAAATCGCGTAACCGCAGTGGCCGCCAAAGACGGCCTGCAACTTCGGGTAGAGGACCTTGCTGAACAAGGCATGGCGGGCACGCAGGCCCAAGGGCATGCGAGTCTTGAGGCCACGCGTACGCGCATCACGGATCTTGGAAACCTCGATGGCTGCCTGTTCTGCCTTGAGGAACAGCTCGGCCTTGCCGCCACGTTCGGCTGTGGCCAAAGCGGTGGTGCGAATTTTCTCGAAGACGCGCGGCACGGCCAGCAGGAAGCCGGGCTTGACCGCGGACATGTCCTCGACCAGATTGGCCATGGAACTGGAATGCGCAATCACCGATCCGCCGTGGATGCAGGTCTGTTGGACGGCACGAGCCAATACGTGGGCCAGCGGCAGGAACATCAGCGTTCGGCGCTCTTCCCCGAGCACTTCGAGCATATGGCCGGCCAGATTATGCGCCACCATGGCAAAGTTCGAGTGGGTCATATTGCAGCCCTTGGGACGTCCGGTGGTACCCGAGGTGTAGACCATCGTGGCCACGTCCTGGAGGGTCATGGAAGCACGGCGGGATTCGACCAGCTGCTCATCGACTTGGTTGGCAGGAACCATCAGCTGATGCAGGCCAGCGGAGGGAATAAGCGTCTTGTCCGCCGTGTCGGAGCCTTCAAAGATGTGGGTGCGAACCGGTTCGCCCAGCTGAGCCGCCGCCTGGCGGACGTTGGCGCGCAGCTCGTGGTTTTCGGCGAAAACCACGCGCGCACCGGAGTCGCGCAGGATCCATTCGATCTGGAAGGCGCTGGAAGTTTCGTAGATGGGGACCGTCACGCCTCCGGCGAACCACACCGCTTCCTCTGCCAAAGCCCATTCATAGCGGGTACGGGAAATAATGGCGACCTTGTCACCGGGCTGCAGCCCATCATTGATCAGCGCCATTGCCAGGCGCTTGACATCAATGAGGAAATCACCGGCACTGAGATCATGCCAGGTGCCGTCGCGCTGCACGCTGAACAGTGGTCGTTGCGCCCCACGTGCTACGCGATCAAGGAGTAGGCTCGTCGTGTTTACTTCTGGTGCTAGATCAGTGAGTAGCTCGACGGTTACTTCTTGCATTGAAGAATTGTCCTTTGGGATTCGATGGTCGTCTTAGTGGCCTATTTCATGGAAGCAGGTGGCCAAGCCACGGGCAGCCTAGCCCCAGCTGGGGAGCCACACGTGCAAGCGCCAGTAGTCATCCGCGATCATTTCCCCACTCCATATCGGCCAGAAAAAGGCCGACGTGACTAGGAATAACGCCATGAATATGGTGAGTACGATGATGCGTGATCGGTGCGCGGCACTGGAATTAGGGTCGCGTGGAATGAACCTGCCAATCATATACGTCAACGCGAGCACCATGAACGGAACCAGTGGCAGGGTGTAGAAGAAGAACATTGTGCGTTCTGGGTACATCAGCCACGGCAGGAACCCGGCCGCCACCGATGAGAGGATCGCTCCGGCGCGCCAATCACGGGCGCCAATCCACCACAGAATCAGCAAGAACATGCTGATGGTGCAGGCCCACCACATCAACGGGTTAGGCAGGTCGGTAATAACCTCGGTGCAACGCTCCAGCCCGCAGCCGTTGGCGCCCTTGTCGTAGCCTTCGAAGTAGAACAGCACTGGACGTCCGGCGAAGGGCCACGTCCACGGCGAGGATTGCCAGCCATGCTCGGAGTCGAGCCCGGTATGGAATTCGTAGCCAGCCTGGTGATAATGCCACAAGGAACGCAACGGCGAGGGCAGCCAGCTAATGCCTTCGCCGGGATTCTCCTCGGCCCAATGGCGGTATCGGCCGCCCTGGGTGATCAGCCACCCGGTCCACGTGGACAAATAGGTCAGCAGCACCAGCGGCAGCATGGTGAAGAAGGAATAGATTCCGTCGCGGATGAATGCCGCCGACTGCCACTTGTGAACTCCTGCGGTGCGCCGCGCACCAAAGTCCCAAAGCACCGCCATGAGGCAGAATACAGCTACGAAGGACAGCGCCGACCATTTAATGCCAACTGCGCCACCGAGCATGATCGCTGCGATCAGCCGCCATGGGCGCCACCAGAGCATAGGGCCATGAACGAGCAGGAAGTCATCTGGCCGGTTACCCTCGGGCACTGAAAGCTTCCGGGCAAGCACGGTTCTGCCATGTATCCGGTCTTTGAGCAGGGCATAAAACGCGGCAATCACAAAGAACATCAAGAAGATGTCCAGCAACGCGGTGCGCGACATGACTATGGAATGGCCGTCGATGGCCATGAGCAAACCGGCGATGCCGGCAAGGACGTGGGAACCGAAGAGCAAGCGGGCGCACAGAGTGACTAGCAGGACCGAGAGGGTGCCGACGAGCGCTGTGGAAAAACGCCAGCCGAAGCCATTGAAATCACCGAAGAGGAGCATGCCCACGCCGATCAACCACTTGCCCAGCGGCGGGTGGACGACAAAAGAAGCTTCAGCTTCCAGCTGCGGGTCGCCCGCGATGAACTTCCCGTCGCTGTCGTCAGCCCATTCGCGCTCGTATCCGCTTTGCAGCATCGCGAAAGCGTCCTTGACGTAATAGGTTTCATCAAAGATCAGCAGGTGCGGGTGCGCCAGGTTGACGAAGCGCAAGAGGCCGGCAATCAGTGTCACGACCAGCGGAATGATCCATATCAGCGGGCCGCTGGGAGCCACCACAGGCAGGAGCCGCTGTTTCAGGCTCTCGAAAGTGAAGGCCTGTCGCGCCGAGCGTACGTGGCCAGAGTCCGGAGTGTCTAAAACCGAGGTGCCCATCACCAATTCATGCTACCGGGGGAAAGTCCAGAAAGTGGGCTTTTCCTGCGTCGCGTAGGCTTAAGAATGTGCAGAACTCAGATAATGAGGGCGTAATCGTCCTGGGAGCCACCCCGATTGGCAATTTGTCCGACGCCTCCCCGCGTCTGCGGGAGATTATGGCCAGTGCCGATATCATCGCCGCGGAGGACACCAGAAACTTCCACCACCTGGCCCATGCCCTGGGCATTAAAATCACTGCGAGGGTGATGAGCCTGCATGAGCACAACGAGGCTCACAAGCTCTCCGAGGTGATTGACCTGGCCGCCGAGGGCGCGACTGTGCTGGTGGTTTCCGATGCAGGAATGCCGGCGGTATCGGACCCCGGCTACCCATTGGTGGCCGCTGCCTTGAGTGCTGGCATCCGTGTCACCGCGGTACCGGGCCCTTCTGCGGTGCTCACCGCGCTGGCCCTGTCCGGATTGCCAACTGGCCGTTTCACCTTTGAAGGCTTCCTGCCGCGCAAGGCGGGGGAACGCCGCAAGCGCCTGGATTCCTTGCTCGCCGAAGATCGCACCATGGTGTTCTTCGAGGCTCCTCACCGGCTGAGCGACTTCCTGGATGCCGCTATCGAAGCATTTGGCCAAGACCGCCAGGCCGCCGTAGCCCGCGAGCTGACCAAGAAGTTTGAAGAGGTCCGTCGAGATTCACTGGCAAATCTGCGCGCATGGGCAGAAGATGGCGTACGCGGAGAAATTGTTGTGGTTGTCCACGGAGCCCCGGAAGCCGAGGCCGCATCCATCGAGGATTTGCTTCCCAAGGTTGCAGCCCTCGTGGAGGAAGGCATGCGCATGAAGCAGGCCGTGGCCGAAGTGGCCGAAAAATTCGGCGTGAAGAAACGCGAGCTCTATGAAGCTGTTCTGGCAGCACGTCACGAAGCGGGAAAATAGCCGAAGTCGCATAGGCTAAATGCACAATGAATGCTCGCGTTTATCGTGCAGACGGCAATTTACAGCCACCACCTGCCAGGAATAGCGTAGACATCAAAGACGATCAGTTTTCATTATTTTCTATCAGGAGATGCTCGTATGTCGATTACTGCCCAGCGCGAAGCGGAACTGCTTGCCAAGGTGCCAACCGGCCTATTGATTAATGGCGAATGGAGGGATGCCTCCGACGGTGGCACCTTCGACGTGCTCGACCCGGCTACCGGCGAGAAGCTGCTGACGCTGGCCAGTGCTACGAGCGAAGACGCAATGGCTGCACTGGATGCAGCTGACGCAGTCCAAGCCGAATGGGCACTGACCGCACCACGCGAACGCGCGGAGATCCTGCGCCGTGCTTTCGACCTTGTCACCGAGCGCAAGGATGACTTCGCGCTGCTGATGAGCCTGGAAATGGGCAAACCACTGGCCGAGGCCTATGGCGAAGTAACCTATGGCGCCGAATTCCTGCGCTGGTTCTCCGAAGAAGCCGTACGCCACTACGGCCGCTACCTCACCACCCCCGAGGGCAAGAACAAGGTCCTGGTCCAGCACAAGCCGGTTGGCCCATGCCTGCTGATCACCCCATGGAACTTCCCGCTGGCCATGGCTACCCGCAAGGTCGGCCCGGCAGTAGCGGCAGGCTGCACCATGGTGCTCAAACCAGCCAAGCTGACCCCGCTGACTTCCCAGCTTTTCGCAGCCACGATGATGGAAGCAGGCCTTCCAGCTGGTGTGCTGAACGTGGTCTCCGGCGCTTCGGCCTCGAAGATCTCCGGCCCGCTGATGCAAGATGACCGCCTGCGCAAGGTTTCCTTCACCGGCTCGACCCCGGTGGGCAAGCAGCTGATGAAGGACGCCGCAGACAAGGTCCTGCGCACCTCGATGGAGTTGGGTGGCAACGCACCATTCATCGTCTTCGAGGATGCCGATCTGGATGCTGCTGTCGAGGGCGCCATGGCAGCCAAGATGCGCAACATGGGCGAAGCCTGCACCGCTGCTAACCGCTTCCTGGTCCATGAGGACGTTGCCGAGGAATTCACCGCCAAGTTCGCTGCAGCGATGAAGGCCCTGAAGCCAGGACGCGGCACCGAAGCCGACACCACGGTAGGCCCGCTGGTCGAGGAAAAGGCCCGCGACGAAGTCCACTCGCTGGTTGAAGCCGCCGTCGCCGCCGGCGCGACTGCCATCACCGGCGGTGCGCCAGTTGACGGCCCGGGCTACTTCTACCAGCCAACCGTGCTGGCCAATGTCGCCAACGACGCCAAGATCCTGAGCCAGGAAATCTTCGGCCCAGTGGCACCAGTGACCACGTTCAAGGATGAGGCCCAGGCTATCAAGCTGGCCAACTCCACCGAATACGGTTTGGCTTCCTACATCTACTCGCAGGACTTCAACCGCATGTTCCGTGTTTCGGAGCAGATCGAATTCGGCCTGGTTGGATTCAACGCTGGCGTGATCTCCAACGCCGCGGCACCATTCGGTGGCGTGAAGCAGTCGGGCCTGGGCCGCGAAGGCGGCGCCGAAGGCCTGGAGGAATACACCACCGTGCAGTACATCGGCATTGCCGATCCTTACGCAGCCAAGAAGTAGATTCTCCAGCTCGCGCCAAGGCCCGACCGGATTCTTCCGGTCGGGCCTTGGCCGGTTAAACCGATGGCTACATGTCGATTCGCGTGGATTCTTCCGAGCGCGAATGACGCGGGTGCACCGAAGCAGGGAACAAGAATGCCCTGATTCGTTGGATAAAGGACAGCTCGCCGCGCAAATTGCCCTGGATCGCGTGCAAGGCGTCAAGCAGCGGAGCGGCATCATCAGCGCTGGGATGCCTGTTGGCGTAGAAGCTCTCTTGGATGACAGTTTTCAGGGACTGCAAATCCTTGGCGACTTGGGGATGGTCTTCGCCCAGCCGGGTAGTGTAGTCACCGGCCGACTCGTGGCTGCCGGCCGGCCCCCGGTAATCGGCCCCAATAGCCTGCAGCTCGGCCAGCAGAGCTGGAGCGGCATCAGCGCCGCCACGGCGCACGCGTCCTAGCCGCTCCTCACGCAGGCGATGGCGACGCCACGGAGCAACTCCCAGTGCGAGGAAGGCCAGCAACAGGACCGCTGGCAACAGCCACACTGCCTTTGCGCCCTGGGTCCCAGAATCTGCGGACGGTGCCGGCGCAGAAGGCGCGGCGCTGGCCGGTAGGCTCGGGTTGCCGCGCTCGGTGGGCACTTGGGGTGCAGTGCTTTCTTGCGGGTTCGACGTAGGAGTTGGTTCCGGCGCGTAACTTGGCGAGTAGCCCCGACCCGGGGTGGGCTCGAACGGAATCCAACCCAGCCCGTTCAAATACAATTCTGGCCACGCGTGGGACTGTTTCCCGCTGACGGTATATCCGGTGAGCTCGGTACCTTCTTCCAGGCGCCGTTCCAGCATGCTCTGGGCGGTGTCCCCGGTGATTTCGAGAGTGTCTCCGCTGGCTTCACCGGGTGCATACCCCACGGCAATGCGCGAAGGGATTCCGGCTTCACGAGCCAGCAGGGCCATCGCCGAGGCGAAGTGCACGCAATACCCCTGGCGCCGGGCCAGGAATGCTTCGACAACTCGACGATTGGCCCCGTCGTAGCCTTCGCGCAGCGGGGTGCGTTCGGAGTACACGAAATTCCCGGAACGGAAGAAATGCTGCAAAGCCACGGCGGTATCAATGTCGTTGGCAGGCTTCCCCTTCTTGCCGAAAACCTCATCGAGGGTTTGCTGCAGCAACGGTTCCAATCCGTTGTCAGGATCCTGCGGAAGACGCAGGTATTCCTCGGGCAGCTGGTCGCTGGCGTCGACTCCCATGTGCCCGACATTGCGGACCATTTGCGTGCTGATGGCCAAATCCGCGTAGGCCACTGAAATGTCGTTGGTCGATGCCATGGCGTCGCCAGTGAGCCTAGCCACCGAGGTCTCGTAGGTCCAGTTCCAATCCCCGACGATGCCCTGCACGAAATAGGATTGGTTGGGCAACGGGAGGACCGGACTGCTGATGCCATCAGGCCAAGTCATTCGCAAGACTTCGTCGGTGCTGTTGAACGTGCTGAAATTCGTTGACACCGCGGAGGTGCCATCAAGCGTGTGCTGCATGGAGCTTTCGCTTGGTTCCCAGCGGTCTGCGGACAGATCCTTGATCACCTGAGTGCGCAGGTAAGGCGCTTCTTCTGCAGTTGTGTAGTAGTCCAGGATGGGAACACCGCTGTTCGAGCGGAGGTCTCTTCCGAGGTTGATCAGCGGATCGACATTGCTGGCCAGCAGATCACCCGAAGGACGTTGCCCCTCGGAGAACATGCCGCTGCGGAAACCAGGCATCCAGATGCTGGCCGCCAAGAGGGCACCGACACAGGCCATCACGCTGACACCCAGGATTCCCAGCGTCCTGGGCGTGGGAAGCATCACTTGGGAATGCTTGGAAGATGCAGGGGCAAAGAGATACGGAATCAGCGCAATATAGCCGAGCACTGCCGACAACAGCAGCGCGAGGTAGCCAATTCCGGCGCCTTCCTGCTTGAACAGCGACGCGATGATCGGTGCCAGAGACAAGGGAATGATGATCAGCATGGCCATGCGCCGCGAGCTGGCCAGCATTTCCACGATCAGGCTGATTGCCAAAGTGAAGCACAATACGCTGAAAGCCACAGAGCGGGAATTGGCTACCGGCGGCACTTGGGTAGCTAGCTGGATTCCCGCTTCACCAAGCACATTCCAGACCCATTGGGCGAGAGGCAAACCGTAGATGTTGCTTTCCCGGGCATCGCTGAGCGCAATGGATGCCACAGCGACGATTGCAGCAGCAGGAAGAGCACTCCAGCGCAAGCGGCGGACTGCGCGCAGCAGACCGGCGCACAGGTGCACGGCGAAGACCGGGAGGACCAAGGCCGGGAACCAGCTGGAGCCTTCAATGACCCCGGACAGCGAGGCGGCACCCGCTAATACAGCGACTGCAAGGCAGCAGGCAGCAGCAACCCGCACGAGCAGAAGCCGCATCGCGGGAGCCGAGCCAACGCTCGGATCCGGGTTGTCGGGAGTCGGGGCCAGAATGCTTGCCCCAGTACGGCCAGCGCTCATCATCCCCACATCTCGTCTATCGCCATATTGCCGGGAAGAATATGCACTTTCCAGCTGGTGCGAGCCAATTCAAGTTGTATCTGCCGATAGGGTTCAGGGTGGCTGACCAGCAGGAAAACCTCGACATTGCGCACGGTGCGCGAGAGCGTAGCCAGCCAAGCTGCCTGCGGCGCAGTGAGCTCTCCGAGGATCATGATGACCGGTTCTTCACGGAACACCAAGAGCTCCTTGCGCAGGGTATTGCCCAGAATCTCGGAACCGTTGGCTTCAACTGTTCCGTTGGCCAAGGCCAGGTCCGAAGTTGCGGCATGGAAGTCTTCAAAACTGTTCAGCGCGCCGAGCTCGGAGACGCTTTGCGGGTCTCGTTGCGCCAACGAGGCCCCGGTGAGGTCCCGGAAGGCGAGCTGGTAGCCGCTAGTGGCATATCTCAGGCCGATGCTGCTGGCCAACGACAACGCATTTTCAAAGCGGCGGCTGCTGGTGAGTGCCTCGGCGTGAGCCTGCGGCAACGAGATCCTCAGATCCGATCCGCTGTGATTCCAATGCTCGAAGGAAGTGTCCAGGGCCAGAAGCGCTTGCGCGGTTGCCACGTGGTTTTCCTGGCGGACCATGAGCTTTCCGTGCCGGGCGCTGGCTTTCCAGTGCACCTGGCGGACGGAGTCGCCTTGCTGGTAGTCGCGCGTCGCGACATCGTAGTAGTCGGTGGTGGTGCTCCTGGAGAATTTCGCATCGCCAGTGAGCGTTCGTTCGCCGAGCGGGGCGAAACGATCCAACCGGTGCAATTGGGAACGCACGGGGATCTGCAGGCTCGCTCCGGTGCGCACCATTCCCTGTATCAGCCCCAGAGGGTCCACGACTATTTGCTGGGCTGGTCCCACAAGGTGGATCCCGCGTGTGCGGAACACCAATTCGTATTCGATTGAACCCGGGGCCTGGAATCGTGGGCCGGGTCCGAAATCCTCCGGCAATTGTTCCTGGATGATGGAACGCTCAGCACACGACAAGCGGAACTTGCTGACCTCGCCAACGCTGGGAACCGCCGAGAGCAGCTCCCGGTGGATAATCGTGCGTCCGCGCAGGCGCAAGGCCAAACCCCAGTTCGCCAAAGCCAACGCCACCAGGGCCAGGCCCAAAGCCATCATTTCGTGCCGGCCCAGGAGATATGCCACGAACACCAGCAGGCCGCCAGCTCCGGCAGTGCACCAACCGCGCACGGTGAACAGGTCAAGGTGCCAACGCCGCAGGGCTGTCGCCGAATTTTCGGTGCGCGTCCAGGAGAGGGCATCGCGCGAATCGTAGCGGGGAATCTTCTCCATGGCTGCCCGTTAGCTCACTGGGGTGCTGGCAACAAGCTCTTGGATCACGGCGCTGGCATCCAAGCCGTCCGCAACCGCTCGCCGGGTCAGGATCAACCGGTGGTTCAGCACCATCTGGGCCACGCTGCGAACGTCTTCTGGCAAGACGTGGTCGCGTCCATGAATCGCGGCATGGGCTTTGGCCGCGCGAACCCACTGAATCAGTGCGCGAGGCGAGGCCCCCAGCGCCACCTGCGGGTGCTCGCGTGTGGCTCGGCCCAGATCCACCACGTAGGCGCCTAGCCGTTCGGTGACCGTCACCGCTTTAACCTGCTCAATCATGTATCCCAGATCAGCCAGCTGCACCACGGCTTGCAGTGCTTCCAATGGGTCGAACTGGTGCCGGCCGGTGAGCATGGTGATTTCGGCATCGCGTTGTGGGTAACCCAGCGAAAGCCGTGCCATGAATCGGTCACGCTGTGCCTCGGGCAGGGCGAATGTGCCCTCGGATTCCACCGGGTTCTGCGTGGCCACAACCATGAAAGGCTGCTCCAGCCGATGGGTGATCGAATCGACGGTGACTTGCTTTTCTTCCATGCATTCCAGCAATGCCGACTGGGTCTTGGCATTCGCACGATTGATTTCATCGGCGATGACGATATTGGCGAAGACCGGTCCGGGATGGAAAGTGAATTCGTGAGTCTGCGGGGAGTAAACCGAGACACCGGTGACGTCACTGGGCAAAAGGTCCGGGGTGAACTGGATGCGGTGCACCGAACCATTGACGCTGCGCGCCAATGACTTGGCCAGCATGGTCTTACCGACCCCGGGAACGTCTTCCACCAGCAGGTGGCCCTGTGCCAGCAGAACCGTCAATGCGCTAGTCACCGCCTCCGGCTTGCCGGTGATGACGCTCTGGACAGCATCGAAAATGCGCTGGCAATTGGACTGGAATGCCGAATCAAGCGACGGCACTGTTCGGTTTGCACTCATGCGCGGTTCCTCCTGAAGAACGAATCGTTGGCAAGATCGATCGCCGCAGCATTCATTCAATTGGGTCTTGCATCACATCATATGGGGATCTTTTGTCCAGCAACAGAGCCTAACTACCGGGAGCTGAGCACCTGATTGTCGTTGCTACCCCTAGTGGTGCCACAATTAACCACAGATTCGATCCCAGTATTCACGCGCAAAGGATAACCGTGTCCAAGAAGAAGCACACTGATCCCACCCTGGTTCCCGAGGCCTACCGCCCGACGGAGCAAGCCGCTGCAGCAGAGCAGGGGGAGCGGTCGCGTGCTTCTGGCAATGAAAAGGGCGGAAGCCAGCGCAATTTGCAGTACCCGGAAGCGCCAGAAGCGCTTCCAGTGCCAGTGGTCGATAACCATACGCATCTGGATTTCCTTGACGGAACTGTGAAGGTCACGGCTGCCGATGCCCTGGCGGCGGCGGCAGCTGTTGGCGTGAAAGGTCTGATCCAGGTCGGCTGCGACGTGGAGTCATCGGAATACGCGGTCCAGGTAGCTAACGAGTACTCGAATATCCTGGCCGCGGTAGCCATTCACCCCAACGATGCCGCGCGTCTGGCTGAACGCGGGGAGCTGGAAGGAGCGATCGCGCGGATCGAAGAACTTGCCGCGGATCCGCGGGTGCGTGCAATTGGCGAAACCGGGTTGGACTACTTCCGTACCGGTGAAGACGGACGGGGTGCCCAGGAGCATTCCTTCCGGGAGCATCTGCGCATTGCGGTGGAGCAGGGCAAGGCCCTGCAGATCCATGACCGGGATGCCCATGAGGACGTGGTTCGTGTGCTCAAGGACGCGCCATTGCCGGGGAAAGTGGTCTTCCACTGCTTCTCTGGGGACGCGGCATTAGCCCGGATCTGCAACGACAACGGCTGGTACATGTCGTTCTCTGGAACTGTGACATTCAAGAATTCGCATGATCTTCGCGAGGCCTTGGCGCTGGCGGATCCAGAACTGCTTCTGGTAGAAACCGACGCACCGTTCTTGACGCCGCACCCCTTCCGGGGCCGCCCGAACGCCAGCTACATGATTCCTTACACGACTAGGTTCTTGGCGGAAACCAAGGGGATCGATCTGGCCGAATTCTGCACCCGGATCGATGCGAATACGCGAGAAGTGTACGGAGAATTCTAGACCCGGAGGTTGTGTGTCTCGTTACAGGACACTTGCCACAAATATAACAATTCGGTTACGGTGGATGAGATGTCCGGTACCGCCCCCGCCTATTTTCGGCACGGTGTGTTCAGGACAGCCTGATCCTCACGCCTTGCTGCAAGTCGAAACACGGCGCAACTTTGACTGAAGGACAGGCAGCGAACACTGCCGGGCCCAACCGAAGATTCCTGACAGGATTTCCGCAGTTGGGTCTACAAACGATGGGGATCTCATTACCGTGACTCACTTGCTCAAGAAGACCTGGGTGAAATACCTGGCTCAGGCGCTCGCCGTAGCCGTGGTTATTGCCGGTGCTGTTTTCTATATTTCTGGCCAGAAATCGGTCGTCATGTCGGTGGACGGCCAGCGCCAGGAAATCACCACCCGTGCTGCCACCGTTGGCGCACTGCTGGAACAGCAGGACGTTGCCTTGGCTGATCGCGACGAGATCTCCGCAGCACCGGATTCCGAGCTTGCCGACCAGCAGCTTGTTGATATCAAGCGCAACAAGTCGATCGAAGTAACCGTGGATGGCACCGAGCGCGTTGTGCACACTACCGGCATGACCGTTGCCGACGTGGTTGAACAGCTCGACCTGGATAAGGATTCCGAGGTTTCCCTCGATGAGGACATGCAGCTCGCAGCCTTGAGCGATGAATTGGAAGTCATCACGCCCAAGGAAATGACCCTGGTCGTCAAGGACAAGAAGAAGAAAATCGCAACGACTGCTTTGACCGTCAAGCAATTGCTTGCCGACGAGAAGATCAAGGTCGACGGCAACGACGAAATCAACGTCAAGATCAAGGACGAAACCGACAAGGACGTCAAGGACAGCGTCAAGCTGGCCGCGGGCACCACTGTCGAGGTGATCGACGTAACGGTCAAGACGTGGGACGAAACGCGCGACATCGACTTCGAGACCAAGAAGGTCAAGGACAGCTCGTTGGATAAGGGCGACACCGAGGTCAAGACCGAAGGCAAGAAGGGCGAGCGTGAGCTGACCCTGCGCCAGGAAACCCGCAACGGCAAGAAGGGCGAGGAAGAAGTCCTGAAGTCCAAGGTCACCAAGAAGCCCGTTGCCGAGGAAATCCGTGTTGGCACCAAGGAAGAGAAGAAGGAAACTTCAACTTCCAAGAACACTCCAACCCCGAGCAGCATCTCCTCGACTTGGGCTGCCCTGGCCAAGTGCGAATCCGGCGGCAACTGGTCGATCAACACCGGCAACGGCTACTACGGCGGACTGCAGTTCTCTGCATCGTCGTGGCGCAATGTGGGTGGCACCAAGTACGCACCGCTGCCGCACCAGGCAACTCCGCAGGAGCAGATCGCTGCTGCTGAAGTGCTGCGTCGATCAGGCGGCTGGGGCCACTGGCCATCGTGCTCGTCCAAGCTGGGCCTGCGCTAAAAGCAAAAGCCGAATAACAACGCGACGCGTCCACCATCACGGTGGATGCGTCGCGTTGTTATGTTTGGATCAATCTAGCTGAACTAGAATTGGATTTGTGATGTCTAAGGAATCTTTGCCGCTGCTTGGGGCCACCGAAATCCGTCGTCTGGCCGAAGAGCTGGGAATCCGCCCTACCAAGACGCTGGGGCAGAACTTTGTGATCGATGGGAACACCATCCGCCGCATTGTCGCCGCCGCCAAAGTCGACCCATCCGAAACGGTGCTGGAAGTAGGCCCGGGCCTAGGTTCCCTGACCCTGGGCATCATGGATGCCGCCGCCAAGGTCGTGGCTGTGGAGATCGATCCACCCCTGGCAAAACGACTGCCGCAGACCATGGCCGAGTTCCGCCCTGGCCGAGAAGACGATCTGACCGTGATCCTTTCCGACGCCATGAAGGTCACCGAACTTCCCGGCGAGCCAACCTCGCTGGTCGCCAACCTCCCGTATAACGTTGCCGTCCCGGTAGTGCTGCACCTGCTGGAGCACTTCCCTTCCATCCGCAATGGCTTGGTCATGGTGCAGGACGAAGTTGCCGACCGGATGGCCGCCACCCCGGGCAATAAGATCTATGGCGTCCCATCGGTGAAGGGCGCCTGGTACGGAACCATGCGCAAGGCTGGCGAGATCGGCATGAACGTCTTCTGGCCAGCGCCGAAGATTCACTCCGGCCTGGTGGGGTTCACCCGCGACAAGGACCGCAGCGACGCCCCGGATCGCAAGGAAGTCTTCGCCATCATCGATGCAGCCTTCGCCCAGCGCCGCAAGACGCTGCGTGCTGCCCTCTCCGGCTGGGCAGGCTCCGGTGCTCGTGCCGAACAGATCCTGGTAGCAGCGGGCATTGATCCGAAGGAACGCGGCGAGAAGCTGGATATTGACCAGTACATCGACATTGCCCGTGCCGCACAGGATATTCCCGCTGAAGCTCCAGCTAGCGAGGCATGAGCATGTCTAAGCAGCGTGTCATCGCGACCGCACCGGGCAAAATCAACTGCTACTTCAAGGTCGGTCCTCCTCGCGAAGACGGATACCACGAAGTGGCGAGCCTCTACGTCGCGGTCTCCCTGGCCGAGCAGATTGAAGCGACGCTGCGCACCGACGGGGAATTGCAGCTGAGCCTGGAACCGAATTCCCCTGTGGTCTCCGAACCGGAAAGCTTTCCGCTGGGTGCAGGCAATCTGGTGCACCAGGCAGCCCAGCTGCTTCGCGAGCACACGGGCTGCAGCCTCGGAGCGAACCTGCACATCACCAAGCGCGTCCCGATCGCCGGCGGAATGGGTGGAGGCTCTGCAGACGCGGCGGCCACCCTGGTAGCCTGCAACGAATTGTGGGGAACCGGGCTGGACCGGGAAGAACTCGGCCGCTTGGGCGCACGCCTCGGTGCTGACGTGCCTTTCGCCTTGATGGGCGGGGCCGCCATCGGCCTGGGCATCGGCGACAAGCTTGCCCCGTTGCTGACTCGTGCCAAGACTCATTGGGTGCTGATCCCGGCCAGCTTTGGCCTATCGACCCCGCGAGTCTATGGCATGCTCGATCGCTTGCGTTCCGGCACGGAGATCGAAGTCCCGCAGGAAATCGATCCAGCGGTCATCGAAGCGCTGATGGCTTCGGACGCGCCAGCGTTGGCCCAGGTACTGGCCAATGACCTGACCCAGGCTTCCTTGGCCCTTGCCCCGGAACTAGGCACCATGCGCGATATGGCAGAAGGCGCCGGTGCCCTGCGAGCCATGGTTTCCGGTTCGGGGCCGACCTTGGCTCTGCTGGTCGAAGATGCCGAGCATGCTGAAGAGGTCATGGCCCAGCTGGGCGATGAGGTGGGCGTCGCTACCATCCCGGTGACCGCTCCAGCGGCCGGAGCGCACATTACCGTTTCCGAATAATTTTTCCGGAAGTCCCTGTCTGGCCTTGGGCCGGGCAGGGATTTCTTGCATCATTTTCCGCCACCCCTCTTGTTGCGCCCTGGGCCCGGCCCTAGGCTGAATCCCAAAGCAATTATTGAGAGCCATTCATTTTGGATCTGGGGCGGAATACAACATGCTCAATGGACACGTTTCGCACTGGTGGGAAGACATCGGCCTGCCAGAGCCACGCCAGCAATTACGCGGTCAGGGCACCGCAGATGTCGCCATCATCGGTGCCGGGTTCACCGGACTGTGGACCGCCTATTACCTGGCCAAGGCCAACACGGATCTTCGCATCACGATCCTCGAAGCCCGGCACGTGGGCTACGGCGCCTCGGGGCGCAATGGGGGATGGCTGACCAACACCATCACCGCTGGCCGCGAACGCTACCTGAAATCCCATGGCAGGCAAGCAGTCAATGACTTCCAGCTGGCCATGAACCGGACCGTCGCCGAGGTCATCGAGGTGTGCGCTGCCGAGGGGATCGATGCAGATATCCTGCAGGGCGGCGAACTCGAAGTTGCCTACACCCCTGCCCAGGAAAAGCGCTTGCGCGCCGATGCCATGGCCGACGCGCAATGGGAACACACGCACACCGAATTGCTGGAAGCCGAGGCAGCGCAAGGCAAGATCAACGTCGCCAATGCCCGGGCCGGGCTGTGGCATCCGCACGCGGCCAGGATCCATCCTGCAAAACTGGTACGCGGACTCGCCGAAGCCGTGGAGCGGCTCGGCGTACGGATCTATGAAAACACCCGCGCCACCACACTGCGCGCACGCCGCATCGAATTCGACGGTGGGTCATTGGACGCCGAGTACATCATCCGTGCCACCGAAGGGTTTACTGCCGGGCTAGCAGGACACAAGCGCTTGTGGCTCCCGATGAATTCGTCCTTGATTGCCACCGAACCGCTAGCTCCATCCATCTGGGACGAACTGGCATGGAACAACGGCGAGGTGCTGGGGGACTACGCCCACGTCTACATGTATGCCCAGCGCACCGCGGATAACCGCATTGCCATCGGAGGCCGGGGAATGCCGTATAAATATGGTTCGCGCACGGATGCCGATGGCCAGACGCCGCAAAGCACCGTGGAGGGACTGCAGGAAATCCTGCACCGCATGTTCCCGCAGACCCGGAATTCGAGAATCGATCATGCCTGGTCCGGGGTACTGGGAGTGCCGCGGGACTGGGCCGCTACCGTTGGGCTGGACCCGGCGACCGGACTGGGCTGGGCCGGCGGCTATGTCGGCACCGGGGTCGGCGCAGCGAACCTGGCCGGACGAACCTTGCGCGACTTGATCCTCGGGGAAAGCACTGAATTGGCCAATCTGCCGTGGGTCAATCACCAGGTGCGCAAATGGGAGCCGGAACCACTGCGCTGGCTGGCAACCAAGGGGCTCTATGCAGCCTATGGTGCCGCAGATCGAAGCGAACTGAAGGGACGGGGGAGCTCCTCGCCGCTGGCCGTGCTGGCCGATAGAATCACCGGAAAGCCTTGAGCGCTGGCACTGCGGGACATAGGCTGTGGCCATGGGACTTGATAAACGTGGAATCTATGTTTGCGCACTAGCACTAGTGCTCATTATTTCTGGCGTCTTGATGATCACGCTGATGCAGGCCGGAATCCTTGGCTGGGCACTGCAAGGTGCCGGAATCATCGTCATGGCCATCTCGGTGGGTGCGGCGCGTACGCCCAGGGCCCGTGCCTGAGGTGCGCGAGGAGCCCATGGGCGCCTGCAGCTTGTCGGCACGCGGCCAGAACTACCTCCTGCGCGAAGCACGGGCAACGGATCTTGAACAGATCATTGCCTTGATGGCAGATGATGAGATCCGTCGTGCAGAGCATGCGGACGCTGGGGACGCCGGGGAACAGTATTTGGAGGCTTTCAACGAGATTCACGCAGACCCAGCGCATACGCTGATCGTGGTGGAGGGCAATGACGGAGCCATTGCCGGCACGATGCAGCTGACCATGTTGCCGGGTCTTGCGCGCAGGGGAGCTAAGCGGATGCAGATCGAGGCAGTGCGCGTGGCAAGCGCGTTGCGCGGCGGGGGCCTGGGAACGGAAATGATCCGCTGGGCCATTTCCGAAGCCGAAAGCAAGAGAATTCCGCTGGTCCAGCTGACAAGCGACGCGCAACGCCAGGACGCGCACCGCTTTTACGAGGGGCTAGGATTTACCGCGTCGCATGTGGGCTTCAAAATGCACCTGGCTATAAGCCCTTGATCTTGTAGATTCGTTGCAATCCGGAGGTAGCCTGGCCCCATTCGCTCTTCGCGGCCCGCTGCTGGTGGGCCTCGAAAGCGGCGCTGTCTTCGAATTCCTCGTGCACCAGCCAGACCCAGGGATCGCCGGTTTGCGTGACAGAGAAAGAAATGCAGCCGTTTTCCGCCTTGGTGAGGCGTATATGCTCCGGCAGCAATTTCTCCACCAATTCAGCCTCAGCCGCGTCCGCGCACAGCAACCGGCCCTCCATGATCACAATTCCCATGTTCGCCAGTCTGCCACGATCTTTGGCGGATGGGGCAAAAACTCGTGGATCAGCGAAGGGCTCGGAAACCGAAAGTTTCCGAGCCCTTCGCCTGCGTCAAGGCAGAAGCGCTATCCGAGCAGCTCGGACAGTTCCAGCCAGCGCTCTTCCAACTCGTCGATCTGCGATTGGTACTCGTTGATCTCAGCGGTGAATTTGCCCAGCCCTTCATAGTCGCTCTGGTCAT